>Ga0210124_1000007_pt1 | contig 168134 bp, 150 predicted proteins | sample Muzzi_PWC_D2_FD_185554 | JGI IMG/M metagenome (GOLD analysis project Ga0210124, IMG submission 185554) | Wetland microbial communities from San Francisco Bay, California, USA, that impact long-term carbon sequestration - Muzzi_PWC_D2 (SPAdes) | ecosystem: Environmental > Aquatic > Marine >...
CGAAGGGTTGGTCTGTCAGCGCCCATGGCGGCGTTGCAGCTCTTGCTAAGGGCGAGGGCCATTACCTGCGAGCTGCGCCTTGCCCTGAGCGATGACAGACCAACTGAATCCGTAATTATCATGTTGATGGAGTACTAGCGCCCACGTGACCCAGGCCAGTCTCTCGACCGGTTCCCGGTCTCACCTTCACTCTGTAGGCGATCGCTTCATCCGGGCTGCGCAATTGCGGGGGTTACACCTCCGAGTTCTGGTTCACCTTTTTTCGCGCCGGTTTCTTGGGTTCCAGGGTAAACCAGTCGTCCTTCATGATCTGGTGAAAGTAGTCGGCTTCCTCCACCAGCATACTTGAAGTGGCGCTGGGGATCGCTGCGATTTCCACCCGCACGCCTTCGGCCTTCAGGTGACGTACCAGTTCGACATAGTCGGAATCGCCGGACATGATGATGATGGTGTCCACCTTGTTGGCGAGTTGGGTGGCCTTGATGGAAAGGGGGATGTCCGCGCTCTTGTGGCAGGGCCGAACCGACCCATGGTAGTTGGTATGCAGGCGCTCCCTGAGTTTGGAGGAAATCTGCTTGCCCTCGCGGAAATATACCAGCCGGTTCAGTCCGCGGTTACCGAGCAGCCGCGGTACCAGGGTGTCGAAATTGAGCATGGTGTTCGGTTTGCCGGTTTCCGTGTGGATGCTGCGTTCGATATTGTTACCGTCTACCAGGATGGCGACCGACTGGCTGATCATTACATTTTCAGTGTTTGTCTGGTTCATGCGGCGGGTGTCCGGGTTGTCGATATGACGACCGCCAATCATACGCCAATCCCGCTGACTTGCATTTCCGGAAATTGAAATCCGTCGCTGCGTCAGTGCCACTCCTGGAGGTACTGACATGTCACATGTAAAACAATCGAATTGCAGAAATACTACTGCTGAATGAAGGATTTATTGGGAGAGCTTACCACAGGTCGATGCGGGGACTTGCGGCCGGGGATGACTGCAACTACAGTCACAACTACAGCTATGTGAATGTATCAATGATTTCAGGACAACCTTGACTGAGGAGGAGACCGTGTCAGAAAACATCAATCCGGGAGATTTTCCGCATGCCCCGCATGACTGGACACCGCAGGCAGCACTGGATGTGGCAGCGGGTGAGGGGATAACTCTTGCCGAGGACCACTGGGTGGCAATCCGCGCACTGCAGGATTTCTTTGCGCGCCATGATGAACCCAGTGTCAATACCCGGGAACTCCATGATGCACTCGAGGAAAGCTTTCACGCACACGGCGGAATGAAATACCTCTATCAGCTGTTCCCCCGCGGCCCGGTAGCGCAGGGCTGCAAGCTGGCCGGATTGCAACCGCCCCCGGGCAGCACCGATCAGGGTTTTGGAAGCGTCCAGTAAAGGCGGCGATGATCGGTTGGTCCGCCACACCGCCGGCACCACGAATATGGAATCAGGGATAAAGGGTCCCGCCGCGTTGCTTTCCGGGTGCGGCGGAAGGTACCCGGGATTGGCAGAAACAAGGGTGCCTGCTGCGGACCGGCGGGCGGCCGGCAAGGGTTCAGGAGGTCGCTGCGATGCATCACCAGGAGACAAGCACGGTAACGCCGGCCGTCAAGGCCGGCCTGGGCCATCGCAGCCTGGTGCTGGCCTATGGTGTACTCAGCTATGCCGTGTTTCTCGTGGTGTTCGTGTATTTCATCGCCTTCGTCGTGGACCTGTACGTACCACGCAGCGTCGATCGCGGGCCGGAGGCGCCGCCCCTGCTGGCTGTCATCATCAACTCGGGCTTGATCTTGCTGTTCGCGATTCAGCACACCATCATGGCGCGCAGCGGCTTCAAGCAGTGGCTGACACGCTTCATCCCGGATGCTGCGGAGCGCAGTACTTTCGTGCTCGCGACTTCACTGATCCTGGCCGCCCTGTGCTATTGGTGGCGGCCCCTGTCTGAAATTGTCTGGCAGGTGGATTCCACCCTGCTGTCAGGCCTGCTGTGGAGCCTCTGTGCAGCCGGCTGGCTGTTGCTGTTTGCCGCCAGTTGCATGATCGATCACTGCGACTTGTTCGGATTGCGCCAGGTCTGGCTGCATTTTCAGCAGCGTGAATATTTCCATCCGCCATTTGTAATTCGCTGGGTCTACCGGTATATTCGCCATCCTCTGATGCTCGGCGTGCTACTGGGGGTCTGGTCGATTCCCACCATGACCCAGGGCCACCTGTTGCTGGCAATAGGGCTGACTATCTACATCCTGATCGGAACCTGGTACGAGGAACGCGACCTGGTGCGCCATATCGGGATTCCCTACCGCCGCTACCAGCAGACGGTGCCGCGGTTTATTCCCGGATTGCGGCGGCGACACTGAAGCCGGGCATGCCGCTTCTGATCAGATCGGTGAACCCGCCCGGGAAAGCCTGTTGAGTACCTGTGCGGCTGCCACAAGACCGAAGCTTGCGGTGACCGGCATGGCGGAACCCAGGCCTCCGGCGCAGGTCAGCCCCGTTGTCTCGTTCGCAGGTTTTTCCGGCGTGACACAGCCATTACCGTCGGGGAACAGGGGCTGTTCCAGTGAGTATACGCAGGGGACATCGAAACGCCGTTTCAGGTTCTTGCTGAAACCGTAGTCGGTGCGCAGCAGACGGCGGGTCTTGGAGAGCAGTGCATCATGCTCGCTGCGACTCAGGTCAGTGACCCGGATGCACGTCGGGTCCCGCTTGCCGCCGGCCCCGCCCACGGTGATCAGCGGCATGCGGTTGCGGCGGCAGTGGGCAATCAGTCCGGCCTTGATTCGGAATCCGTCGACGCAATCGATCACATGGCTGAAGCGTGGTGCCAGCAGCTCTGCCAGGTTGTCCAGAGCGGCGAACTCCTCGATGGGTGTGACCACGCAGTCCGGATTGATCTGCACGATACGCTCTGCCATCACACTTACCTTGGCCATGCCCAGTGTCGCATCGAGGGCCGGCAGCTGCCGGTTGATGTTGGATTCGGCAACATGGTCGAGGTCGACGAGCGTGATATGGCCGATGGCCGAGCGTGCCAGCGACTCGGCGGCCCAGGAACCGACCCCGCCGATGCCGATCACGCAGACATGCGACTCCCTGAAGTTTTGCAGGGCTACATCCCCATACAGGCGGCGAATGCCGCCGAAGCGGCGCTCCGGATCCGGTTTCTCGTTTGACACTCCCAATTGACTCCTGTATGCGAACCAAAATACACGGGCCGATTATAGTAGCCCGGATGAAGCGTAGCGTAATTCGGGACAGGGTCTGACTGTTGTTACCGGATATTCAGGGGGTGTGAACAGCAAAGCAGTCGTTCGCACTGTGTTTGCCGCTCACCAGGCCCTACAATTACAGTCGTGGAAATGATCGATACCCATTGCCATCTGGATGTTGCCGAGTTCGACGCGGACCGGGATACCGTCCTGTGGCACGCCCGCTGGCGCGGGGTACGCGGGATCGTGGTGCCGGGAGTTGCGGCAGGCGGTTGGCCGGGATTGAGGGAATTCTGTGCCGGTGACGCCGAACTGTATCCGGCCTACGGCCTGCACCCGGTGTGCCTGGAGCAACATCGGCAGGCGGATCTGCAGTCCCTGGAAACCTGGCTGGATCGGGAACCCGTCGTTGCAGTGGGTGAGATCGGACTGGACTATTTCGTCAAGGGGCTGGACCGCGAACGCCAGCAGGCCCTCTTCGAAGAGCAGTTGCAATTGGCACGTGCTGCGGGTTTGCCGGTGCTGCTGCATGTACGCAAAGCACACGATCAGGTGTTGGCGACCCTGAAGCGCGTCCGCGTGTGCGGCGGTATCGCACACGCCTTCAACGGCAGCCTGCAGCAGGCGGAGCAGTACCGGGACCTGGGATTTAAGTTCGGTTTCGGCGGGATGCTCACCTTCGAACGCTCCAGCCGGCTGCGGGCGCTGGCGCGTGCGTTGCCGGCGGAGTCCTTGGTGCTGGAGACCGATGCCCCGGACATGGCCGTCGCACAGCATCGCGGCGAACGCAACAGTCCGGAGTACCTGCCGTATTGCCTGGCGGCACTGGCCGAGGTTCGTGATGAGCCGCCTGAGGAACTGGCCCGCATCACGACGGCGAATGCCCGTGCGGTGCTGCGGCTCGACAGCCGCAACACGGCGTGCGCCTGAGCAGTGATTGCCGGAGGGAGACTTGATGATTCCTGGTGCCATGCGATATGGACTTGCCCTGCTGCCAGCAGAGTAATCAGGCGGAAGCGGGCGCTGGAGGCTGCAGCCCGGGCCGGCGCGTAACGCGTCGCTGCGCCTGCCGTTATACCCTATGCTTGATGGAGTGGTAATCGCTGTCGGGAAATAACAGCAGAGGTGGCTGAAAATCACTGCGGGGCTGGAATGATCGCCTGAGAAGGCCAACACCGTTATGCATGTCTCACGTATCCTTTTTGCGAGTTGTTGACTGCAGGCGTAGCTTCTATAGCGGGCGTTCCACTTGACAAGAATTCAAGCTTAAGTTATCAAATTTTATGGTTCTATTGTGCTGAATATATCCGCACGGGGGTGTCCACCTGGCAGCGACAGGCAGGCGGAGATGCTGGAAAACGAATATCAATAAGCAAGTACATGTCATGGATAAGGATGCGGAGTCCGGAGAACAAACACTGCCAACCGGTGTGATGTTCAACGCCTACCCGGACAGTATAGGGTCAAAACTGGCGGACGCCGTGGAATTGCTCAAACGGCCTGAGTTCAAAGATGCCTTTTCGCTGTTCTACATCCTGCCTACTTTTTTCAACAGCGATCTGGATCGCGGCTTTTCCATCATCGATTACAACCTCAACGAAGAGCTTGTCAGTCCGGAGGACCTGGCGGAACTCAACGAGCTGGGTATCCAGATCAAGCTCGACCTGGTGCTGAATCACCTCTCTGTGCGCTCGCCCCAGTTCGTCGATCTGCTGCAAAACGGCGCGGAATCACCCTACCGGGATTTTTTCATCGACTGGAACGAATTCTGGAAAGATCACGGCACCATGGGTGAAAACGATCATGTCGTACCGCATAAGAAATATCTGGTCAAGTTGTTCATGAGAAAGCCCGGTTTGCCCATTCTCAAGATGCGGTTTCCGGACGGTTCCCTGCATGCATACTGGAATACCTTTTATCAAAAGGTGGAGTTCGATGAGATAACTGCCGCGGATTTTGTGCACATCAAGGGGATGGATCCACAGGCGGCATCGGATATCGCTGGTCGCATCAAGGTGGTCATCAAGAAGAAGGGGCTGCTGGAATCCGCGGATATGGCAGCCATCGCTCAATTAAACGGCGGCTTGAGTATGGACGACTTGATTGCGGCCGTGTGCCACAAGCGTGAATTCCTGGGACAGATGGACCTGAATGCCCGCTCCGAACTGGTCTGGAATTTCTATGACGAGACACTTCGCAAACTCAGTGAGTATGGTGCCAGAATCATTCGCCTCGACGCCTTTGCGTACCTGCATAAAGCGCCCGGCCAGCCGAATTTTTTCAACCGTCCCGGCACCTGGGATTATCTAAAACGGTTGCGGGGGATCGCTCAAAAATACGAGTTGACCATTTTCCCCGAGATCCATGCTGAATACGGCGCCGGTATCCACGAAGAGATCGCGCGAGAGGGTTACCCCGTCTACGATTTCTTCTTTCCCGGGCTTGTAATAGACGCTCTGGACAGGGGCAGCAATGGGGCCCTGCTGCGCTGGATTGCGGAGATCCTCGACAAACGACTGCAGACGATCAATATGCTTGGCTGTCACGACGGGATCCCGGTGCTCGACCTTCGGGGCAAGCAGGTCAGTGGCTCCTGCCGTCCAGGGTTGTTGAGCGATGATCTGATCGACGCCACCATCGAGCGGATTATCGAAAGGGGTGGGCTGACCAAGAACCTGTACGACGCCGATGGCAAAAAGATCGACTACTATCAGGTCAATGCGACCTTCTTCAGTGCCCTGGGGGAGGACGAACGCAAGTTGCTGCTTGCCCGCGCCATCCAGATGTTCATGCCCGGTGTTCCGCAGGTGTGGTACCTGGATCTCTTCGCCGGCACGAATGATTATGCAGCGGCGGCACGGGGACGTACAGCCGGGCACAAGGAGATCAACCGCACCAACCTGAAGTTGATAGACATCGAAACCGGACTGAAGCGTCCTGTCGTACTCAGGCAGCTCGACCTGATCCGCCTGCGCAATACCTCACCTGCATTCACTGGTGAGATGAAGATCTTTGCGACCGAGCCCCATCGATTACATCTCTCCTGGCAACATCCGCAAGCCATGGTAACCTTGAAGGCCGATCTGGGCACGCATGACTTTACGGTTTTCCACGGGGATGGTGCCAACGAGGAGGTGTATATGTCATGCGAGACAACGGTTTCCGGCGATTATCAAGGTGTTTGAAATTCGCCACGACCGCAAGTCCTTGAACGGGCCTCACCTTTCAATGCACCTGGTGAAAAATGGAAATTAACCGTTGCAGTTGCAGAAATTTCATTCTGCAAAACCGTTTCACCATGTGATTTCAGGTTGCAGCGTCAATTTCGCCCGGTTTCCGGAAATCACGTATCATGAGGAATCGACCCGCTCCTGTTGGAACGCCGCCCTCCGCTGTGATCTCGCCCCGGTGGCCGCTCCTGCATTTGCAATGATCGGGTTAATGGATCGCTACTCGGCAGCCGGCACCAGCCTGACGTCGACGCGGTTGTTGATGGCGGCGATCCGGTTCCATTGTTCGGCGCTGACATTGTCCTGCTGGGGCGGGTACTCCAGATGGTGACGGCTGTAGAGGTAGGGCACGATCTCGATGGAGATGTCGCCGCCGTCCAGCAGCGGCGATGTCGCCAGGAAGTTCGCGAAGGCGATGGACTGGCGTTCGCCCAGCGAGGCCAGGTCATGCAGCGGGTGTCCGATCATGGCGCACTCGGTGACCGGAAGTTCCGGCGGGGCGAGGGTATAGCCTTCCGTGTTGTCACTTCCTGCAAGGCAGAATTCGCCCAGGTGTGACTCAAGCTGTATGCTGCCCCTGAAGCCCAGGGCCGCGAGGCGCGCTACCAGTTCCTGGACAACTGCCAGGCGCCGGTCGCTGAAGGCTTCCTCGTACATTTCATACGGGGCGCTCTGGTTGATCGCCCATGCAATACTGTCGAACAGCTTGCCGGCGTGTGCATTGTCCAGATATTCCCTGTTTTCCAGCTGCTCGCGCAGCGAGGCGCTTTCCGCGCTGGCGTCCCGCTGCTGCTGCTGCGCGGTCTGCAGCAGGCTGAGTCTCCGGTTGGCGAGATCCAGCGCGCTGCCCTTTTCCTGGTTGAGGTGGTACAACCAGAGCACGGCGAACAGCATGATCAGAACCGCAAGCAGGATACCGCTTCCTCCCCGCCGCCTGGTGGTGTTGCTTTCGACCAGTTGTGCGATGCTTTCACGGATTTCCCGGATCTCCGACTTCACCTCGTGCTGGTAATTCTCCAGCCATTCCGCCACGTGTACCTGTATTCTGTTGTGTCCGGAGACGGACGCGGCTGCCTCACGGGCGATTTCCTGCATGTCGTCGTCCTCCGCCGGCAGGGCCAGTTCGGGCGGTTCATCCATCAGGACGATGCGGTTGTCTTCGGGGTGGTGCTGGTTGCGGCGGTCCTTGACCAGGCCGAGGTTGTTGAGCACCTGGAACAATTCGGCCGGATTGACCTCCTTGGGAAGTATGCCGATCGCACCCAAGGCTCGCGCCTGGCTGACATACAGGTCGCCACCCTTGGAGGTGTACATCATGATCGGGATGGTGGCGGTGCCGGGGTTGCTCTTGATGGCCTCGACCGCCTGGAAGCCGTCCATATTGGGCATCATGTGATCCATGAAGATCACGTCGGGCGCTTTCCCGATCAGGTAATCGAGCGCCTGTTCGGCCGACTCCCGGGTGTCGACCTCGATGTCATACTTTTCCAGCATGTTCTTTAGGGTGACGCGTGCCGTCCGGGAATCGTCAACAACCAGTGCCAGTCGCTGTGTCATCGAGTGTTCGATCCTGCTCCCTGAGATAGCAGTACTATACTCCAACAATCAATTTTTTTTTCAGTGACATTAACATGACCCAGCACACCGCACGGGTGCCCCTGTTGCCAGTGGATTGTTTGCGGGAGAGGCGGGTCAACCGGTATTGCGCATGCCGCTGGCGATGGCGTTGATGCTGCGCAGCAGGGGTTGCAGCCAGCGTTCGCGCTGCTCGCCGCCAAGATCCGGATTGCGGTAGCGTGACAGCAGGACGATCTGGATGTTGTTCAGCGGGTCCAGGTAGGGATTGCGCCGGTACAGAGACAGGCCGAGCACCGGATTTTCTTCGAGCAACTGGTGAATGCCGCAGACATGCAGGACCTGTGTTACGGTACGGCGGTACTCGTCGCGGATCCGGTCGTAGATGCGTTCCGCGGCCTTGCGGTCGCCGGCCAGTCGCGTGTATTCGTGCGCGATGTGCATTTCGCCCTTGGACAGCGCCATCTGGATGTTGCTCAGCAGGGAGCGGAAGAAAGGCCATTCCTGGTACATGCCCTGCAGACTGGCCAGGCGGGTCGGTTCTTCGCTGCGCCAGGTCTCCAGTGCGCTGCCGAGGCCGTACCAGGCAGGCAGGGTGTGGCGGGCCTGCGCCCAGCCGAACACCCAGGGAATGGCGCGGATCGAGGTCTTGGAGCGGTCCAGACTGCGCCGGTGCGACGGGCGCGAGCCGATATTCAGCAGCCCGATTTCCATGACCGGTGTCACCTCATAGAAATAGTCGAACAGTCCGGGGGTGGCGTCGATCAGTTCGTGGTAGGCCGTCTCGCCCAACCGGGACAGTTCGTCCATGATGGCCATGTAATCCCGGCGGTCCGGTTCGGGGGGTGTGACCAGCACCCGGCTGGCCTTGAGCAGGCCGGAGACACCCATGGAAAGCTCGTAGACGGCCGTCTCTGCGTTGCTGTACTTGTATCTCAGCACCTCACCCTGTTCGGTGAACTTGATCTGGCCATGCACCGTGCCGGGTGGCTGGGACAGGATTGCTTCGTGTGTAGGTCCGCCGCCGCGGCCGATAGTGCCGCCGCGGCCGTGGAAGAGTCGAACCCGGATATGGTGATGTTCGGAAATGGCCATGATCCGCTGCTGTGATTCGTACAGGTTCCAGTTCGAGGCGAGGATGCCGCCGTCCTTGCAGGAATCCGAATAACCCAGCATGATCTCCTGGCATTGGCAGGCGGCATTGAGCAGGGCGCGATAAGTCGCGTTTCCCAGCAACTGCGTGATGATCGTTTCGGCCAGTTCCAGGTCGTGGATGGTCTCGAATAGGGGGCTGATGCAGATACGGCAGAACCAGCCATCGCCGTCCTTTCCCGCAAGACCCGCGAGCCAGGCGAGATACACGACTTCCAGCACGTGGCTGGCGGTGTGCGTCATGGAAATGATGTAGTTGCCGAAGGCGTTGATGCTGACCTCGTTGTGCATGCGGTGCATTACCTGGAACACTTCCAGCGTCTCCCGGGTTGCTTCCGATAGCCGTCCCGGATCGATGGCGGGCACCGGTGTGGCCAGTGGCCGTGTCAGGAATTCCTGGCGTGCGGCCTCGTCGAGATCGATGTATTCGATCTCGGGGTGCAGCAGCCGGCAGAGCTCGCTGACTGCCTCGGTGTGGCGGGTCGATTCCTGGCGAATGTCCAGATGCACCAGGTGGAAGCCGAAGGTTTCGACCAGGCGGATCAGGTCCTGAAGTTCTTCACCCGCCAGGTTGGCATCCCCGTTCTCGCACAATGAATCCCGGATCACCAGCAGGTCCTGCAGCAATTCCTGTTCCGTCGTGTAGCCGGTGCGCTGGGTAACCGGATCGATGCCGGGATCGGTGATGCGCTCGTTGATGGCGGTCAGCTCCAGCCGCAGGCGATGGCGCATGATGCGCAGCTTGCGCCGGTAGGGCTCGTTGCCATACTGGTGCCGGAAAGAGGGCAGTGCATCGGCGAAGGCCCGGGCATCGGCCTCGGTGCTGTCGAGCAGGACCTGGGAAAATTCGCAGAGTCGCGAGGAGTGCGTCAGCCGGAAGCCGAGTTCCTCGATACGCCGCAGATAGAGGATCAGGGTCTCGCGCTTGTGCAGCCGCAGGGCCATAGCGGTGGTTTGGGGTTTCACGAACGGATTGCCGTCCCGGTCCCCGCCGATCCAGGAGCCAAAGCGGATCAGTCCACCGGGTACGCTGACGGCGGGATCGCTGCCGGTGTCACTATAAACCCGGCGGATGGCCTTCTCCAGATAGCGGTAGGTCCGGGGTACGGCCTCGAACAGGCTTTCGCGGAAGAAAAACAGCCCATTGCGGATTTCGTCCTCGACGGTCGGCTTACGTACGCGTACCTCGTCCGTCTTCCAGAGTACCTGGATCTCACGCTTCAATGCCTGGCGGATTTCTTCACGCTCGTTCCTGCCCAGACGGTGGTCGTGCAGCCGGTCGCTGGTCAGAAAGATGCGGCGCAGGGCGAACATTACCGTGCGGCGGATCGCCTCGGTGGGGTGCGCGGTGAATACCGGCAGGTACAGGGCCTCGTTCAGCAACCGCTGCACCTGCCAGGCTTTGATTCCCTGATCTTGGAATTCCTGCAATGTGTGTGTGAAGGAGCCGTACCACAGGCGACCCTGGTGGCGGGTCTGCTGGCGGCGCCGGCGGTGCTGCACCGATTCCTCGGCGATATTGACCAGGCTGAAATACAGGTTGAAGGCACGGATTACGTCCGTGAGGTCATCGGGATTGAGATTTTCGATGATCCGCGCCAGGCGCCTTTGCAGGGTGGGCTTTTCCTGCTTGCGCAGGCGAATGTAGCCGCGGCGCAGGGTTTCCACGGCGGAATAGATCCCTGCACCGGCCTGCTCCTGCAGGACTTCACCGAGCAGGTTGCCGAACAGCCGGACCCGGCTGCGCAGCTCGCGGTCGGCAGCCGGGTTGTAACCGGTTTCACGGCAAGAGGGCATAAGCAAAAAAAGCCACGCCATGGCGCGGCCTGCAGTTTTGGTGCCGGGGATTATACCGTCAGTTTGGGTTTTCGCCAGCCAGGCTGTCCGGCAATATTACGTCAATGCCACCTTGATGCCGTATCCATGAGGCGGGGTCTAGATAGCTTCGCCCTCCCCCCTTGCTCATACGATCGCCCAAGTACGACAGCCTTCTGTTGAATGATATTGTCCCCACTCAGGAAGGTCGCTGCTGCGCCATCCGATGATTGGGTCGTTGACTGAATCGACTGCCTGTAGATTCGATAAATGGCCTTGACGTAATTCCGTGTCTCACGGTAAGGCGGTATACCACCATAACTGTCCACGATCTGTTCTCCAGCATTATAGGCAGCCAGGGACAGGCCCAGGTCCCCCTCATATTGATCCAGCAACCAGCGAAGGTAAGCCATTCCGCCCATGAGATTTTCAAATGGATCCCACACATCCTCGACATCGAACCGTATGGCTGTAGCCGGTAGCAATTGCATCAATCCGCGGGCATCCTTTGCGGAAAGCGCGTGCGGGTCGAAGCGGGATTCCACTTCGATCATGGCAAGCAGCAGGTTTACATCCAATCCATATACGGGCGCTAGTATCTTCACCCAGGATTCAATGGTTGCCCGGTTTGGCGCATTATTCCTCAGTGGACAGTTGTGATCTTCAGCTGACACGGTGTTGGAAAGCAGATCTTCGAGTATGCTTCTGGATTGGGGGTCGCCGCGTTCGGCGGCTATCTGAAACCACCCTGTCGCCAACGCATCATCCCTCGGTATTCCCTTGCCATTCAGATACATCCATCCCAGGTGGTAGGCTGCCTCGCTGTCTCCCTGCAAGACAGCGACGCAATACAGACGGTAGGCCTGGGCATAGTCCTGGTCAACACCAACTCCATAGAGATAGCTTGATGCATTCTCTTTTACGGTGGCTGTTTCCAGGGCAAGCGCCTCCACCGGTAACAGCATCGCGGGTAGTAAGATGAACAGCATTGAAAATAATCGTTTTTGTAGTATATGCATGCCGCACTGCCAAACGGTATAACTTGTTTACTATTAAACTTAAAATGTAATCTCGATCATTGCAACAGATCTGGCTACTGGAGAAGCATGCAGCCTCGATTCGTGCCGGTTGATGATGTTGCTTGTGGTCCCTCGTTCCCACGCTCCGCGTGGGAATGCATATCCGTCGTGGTAGAAAACGGCTGCGCCGTTCATGTGGTGGCTTCTGACCATCTATTCAATTCTGTATGGGTTCCCACGCAGAGCGTGGGAACAAGGAGGCCGTCGGACTTGGGCGATCGTAGCGAGCAAGGTGGGAGTGCGACGCCATTTTTTCGATCGTTTGAGGAGAATAGACGTATCTATTTCCCTCGTTCCCACGCTCCGCGTCCCTCGTTCCCAAGCTCCGCGTCCCTCGTTCCCAAGCTCCGCGTCCCTCGTTCCCACGCTCCGCGTGGGAATGCATAACTGATTCTGAATCTGCGTTTGGGCAGGCGATCAATTGATTCGCCGGCTGGCAAGGACCTTGACGAACAGTTCCAGATATCGTTCGGCGCTGTGCTTCCAGCTGAAATCCTGTTTCATGCCGTTGGCGATGATCTGCTGCCAGGTTTCCGGGTCACGATAATACTCCAGCGCGCGAATCACGGCCTGCAGCAGTGCCGCGTCCGTGGGTTCGGTGAATGTGAAGCCGGTCGCGCTCTGGTTCTCGATGGTCTCGGGGGTGGTGTCCGTGACCGTGTCGGCGAGTCCGCCGGTGCGGCGTACGATGGGCACCGTCCCGTAGCGCTGGCTGTAGATCTGGTTGAGCCCGCAGGGTTCGAAGCGCGATGGCATGAGGAAGATGTCCGCGCCCGCCTCGATGTGGTGGGCAAGTGCCTCGTCGTAGCCGAGATAACCACCGATGTGAGCCGGCCAGATACTCATGATCTCGCGTATTGTGGCCTCGACGAGCGGGTCGCCGCTGCCCAGGATAACCAGTTGCGCGTCCCGGGCCACCAGTTCCGGCACGATCTCCAGGATCAGGTCAATGCCTTTCTGTTCCACCAGCCGGCTGATGACGGCGAACAACGGGCGATCGCTTGCGACCGGCAGGTGCAAGCGCTCCTGCAGGGCGTGTTTGTTCTCGATTTTATGGAACAGGCTGCGCTGGTTGTACTGCACCGGGATCTGGGTGTCCCTGGCGGGATTCCAGACGCTGTAGTCCACCCCGTTCACGATGCCGGTCAGGGTATACTTGCGATGACTGATCAGTCCTTCCAGTCCACAGCCGAATTCGGCAGTCTGAATTTCGCTGGCATAGGTGGGGCTGACCGTGGTGAGCCAGTCGGAAAAGACCAGTCCGCCCTTGATGAAGGAGAAGTGGTCGTGGAACTCCATGGCCTCTATGTTCCAGAATACCGCCGGCAGATTCAGGGCCTTAAAGGTATTCCAGTCGAACAGGCCCTGATAGGCCAGGTTGTGAACGGTGAAAACGGTCGCCGGTCGCTCGTCATGAAGTGACAGCAGGGGTGGCACCAGGCCGGTATGCCAGTCGTTGCAGTGCACGATGTCCGGCTGCCAGTCGAGCCCTGCGGTGTTTTCCGCCACCGCCTGGATGGCGCGGCAGAAGGTCGCGAAGCGCTCTGCGTTGTCCGGCCACGGCGAACCGTCCGGCTGAACATAGGGATTGCCGGGACGGTCGAAATGCTCCGGAGAGTCAACCAGGTAGACCTTCACGGTGCTGCCCGGCAAACGACCGGAGAACAATCTAACCGGGCTGTCCATGCCTTCAAGTTTGAGATGCGCCGCCAGGCTGAAGTCGCCGGTCAGCTTCAGGGTCTGCTGGTAGGCGGGGATGATGATCCGGATATCGTGGTGCAGACTGTGGATGGCGCGCGGCAGGCTGCCGGCAACGTCTGCGAGTCCACCGGTCTTGACAAGCGGGTGTGCTTCGGAACTGGCGAATAGGATATCCATAGGATTTTGACGGGCTCGAGCACCGGCGAATCTGCCCGGGTGTATGCTGGCGAAGGGTGCGACAAGTCACCGGATTCGTCAACAAATTCCATGGGGTTTTTCATTTAAACATACTAATCCATCCATTAGCAAAAACAGGGGGGGGGGACAAGATGATGTGATGGAAGAGCTGCAGGTGGGCACAGCGGCCTTTTATGTGTCACTCCTGTCTGTATTGCCTATAATGTGGTCCGGGAGTCGGCCAGACAGTCGCCGGGGAGGCGTTTGTTTCCCCGGAGGAAAGTCCGGGCTCCACAGGGCGGGATGCCAGGTAACGCCTGGGGGATGTGAATCCACGGAAAGTGCCACAGAAAATATACCGCCGGCCGGGCTCGGAAACGGGCTGGCCGGCAAGGGTGAAAAGGTGCGGTAAGAGCGCACCGCGCGCCTGGTAACAGGCGTGGCAGGGTAAACCCCATCCGGAGCAAGACCAAATAGGGGAACAATCGCGCGGCCCGTGCGGTTCCCGGGTAGGTTGCTTGAGGCATGCGGTGACGCATGGCCCAGATGAATGGCTGTCCAAGACAGAACCCGGCTTATCGGCCGGCTCCCCTCCAGATCATCTACCCGGTACCGGTTTCGGGGATATCACCCCCGTTGGGTGCGCCATGCTCACCGATATGACCCCTGAACGGGGTGCGCCGCTTGTGCTGGCCGGAGCATGCTGCATCGTTTTGTCGTGGAAACCGGGAGGGCAACCCAGTATATTTGGCGAATTATTGAAATTCCTCCTTTTATGACCGGAAAGCTATACATCCAGACCCACGGTTGCCAAATGAACGAGTACGACTCCGCGAAGATGGCGGACGTGCTGGTGGCGTCGCATGGACTTGAAGTTACGCTGGACCCGCTGGAAGCCGATGTATTGTTGCTCAATACCTGCTCTATCCGCGAGAAGGCTCAGGAGAAGGTGTTCTCGGAACTCGGACGCTGGAAGGAACTGAAGGCGCGCCGTCCGCACCTGGTGATCGGTGTCGGCGGGTGTGTGGCCAGCCAGGAGGGCGATGCGATCCGTACGCGGGCGCCGTACGTGGACATCGTGTTCGGTCCGCAGACGTTGCATCGCCTGCCGCAGATGCTCGACAACGCCCGCCGGGCACGCCGGCCGGTCATCGATATCAGTTTTCCGGAGATCGAAAAGTTCGACTGCCTGCCCCCGCACCGGGCGGAAGGTCCGACCGCCTTCGTCTCCATCATGGAAGGCTGCAGCAAGTACTGCAGCTTCTGCGTCGTGCCCTATACACGCGGCGAGGAGGTCAGCAGACCGTTCGACGACATCCTGGCCGAGGTGGCGGACCTGGCCGTCCAGGGCGTGCGTGAGGTCACGCTGCTGGGGCAGAACGTCAATGCCTGGCGCGGCCCGATGCACGACGGCGGGACCGCCGACCTGGCCCTGCTGATAACCTGGCTGGCCGCGATCGAGGGGATCGACCGCATCCGCTATACCACCTCACACCCTCTGGAAATGAGCGACAGCCTGATCCGGGTCTACGCCGAGGTTCCGGAACTGGTGGGGCATCTGCACCTGCCGGTGCAGAGCGGCTCAGACCGGCTGCTGGCCCGGATGAAACGCAGGCATACGGCGCTGGAATACAAGTCCATCATCCGCCGGCTGCGCGACGCTCGCCCGGGCATCAGCATTTCCTCTGATTTCATCGTGGGTTTTCCGGGAGAAACCGATGCGGATCATGCCCAGACCCTGGCACTGATCGATGATGTCGGTTTCGACCATTCCTTCAGCTTCATCTACAGCCGCCGTCCTGGAACTCCTGCCGCCGAGCTGCCGGACGATGTGCCGCTCCAGGTCAAGAAGCAGCGGCTCGCGCAGCTGCAGCAGCGAATCAGCGACCAGGCCGCGGACATCAGCCTCTCCTTGGTCGGCACTGTGCAGCGCGTCCTGGTCGATGGGATTTCCCGCAAGTCCGCCCTTCAGGTATGCGGCCGCACCGAAAACAACCGCGTGGTCAATTTCGACGGCGGGCAGGACCTGATCGGGCGGTTCGTGGAAGTGCGCATCACGGAGGCCCTGCCGAATTCGCTGCGCGCCGAGTTAATCCTGCCCGGTGATACCGCCAGTGCCGGACTGTGCCAGAAAGCCTCTTGAGTACCTCGACCCACGCCGTCGATATTGCGCTGGAACCCGCGGACAACGAGCGTCTTGCCGAGTTGTGTGGACAGTTCGATGATCACCTGCGCCAGCTGGAGCAGCGTCTCGGCGTCGAGATCAACAGCCGTGGTAACCGATTTCGTATCATAGGGGAAATCGTTGACGTGCAGCAGGCGCAACGGGTGCTGGAAGGTCTGTACCGGGCGACGGGAAGCGGGACGCTGACACCGGAAAAGATTCATCTCTACCTGCAGGAGGCTGATGCGGGCAGCGCCGTCGCCAATGTCGCCACAGAACCGACGCAACTTCACGAAGTCGTCATCCGCACACCGGGGCGTACCATAACACCGCGCGGCGCCAACCAGACACGCTACCTGCAAAGTATCCTCAATTATGACCTCAATTTCGGCGTGGGGCCGGCCGGTACCGGCAAGACCTACCTGGCGGTTGCCTGCGCGGTACAGGCGCTGGAGCAGGAGAAGGTCAGCCGGCTGGTACTGGTGCGCCCCGCGGTGGAGGCCGGCGAACGGCTGGGATTTCTGCCGGGTGACATGACCCAGAAGGTCGACCCTTACCTGCGGCCGCTGTACGACGCCCTCTACGAGATGCTGGGCATCGAACGGGTCGCCAAGCTCATCGAGCGCAACGTGATTGAGGTCGCGCCGCTGGCCTTCATGCGCGGACGCAGCCTCAACGACGCCTTCATCATCCTGGACGAGGCGCAGAACACTACGGTGGAACAGATGAAAATGTTCCTGACCCGCATCGGTTTCGGTTCGACCGCGGTGGTCACGGGGGATATCACCCAGATCGACCTGCCCAAGCATACCGAGTCCGGGCTGCGCCAGGCCGCCGATGTACTGAAGGACCAGGACGCTATCAGTTTTACCTTCTTCGCCTCCCGCGACGTGATCCGCCACCCGCTGGTGCAACGGATTATAGCGGCCTATGAGGACTATGAGCAGACGTCCCGGGGCGACGTATAGATGCTGCAGTGCGGCACGATCCCGCCGGGAAGGTAATATGTCCGTTCCTGATGAACGGATCGAGGTCCAGTACGCCGTCGCGACTGGTGGCATTCCCGGGGCCGAAACCCTGCGCCTGTGGGTCGAAAGGGCGCTGCAGGGACGTCAACCCGCTGCGGAACTGGCAGTGCGCATCGTCGACGAGGCGGAGATCACCGCCCTGAACCGCCGGTACCGGCACAAGGATGGTGCGACCAACGTCCTGTCGTTTCCCTTCGATTCCATGCCGGGTGTGGACACGGAACAGCTCGGCGATATCGTGATCTGCGCGCCGGTGGTGGCTGCCGAGGCGGTGATCCAGGGAAAGGTGCTGGATGCCCACTGGGCGCACATGGTGATTCACGGGGTATTGCACCTGCTCGGATACGATCATCACGCCGAGACGGATGCACAGGAAATGGAGGATCTGGAAACCCGGCTGCTGGCCGAACTCGGATTTCCGGCACCGTATTCGTGAGGCTTATTTAAATGAGTGACGAAATCATAACGCGGATGGAACGTTGCGGAATCCGGGAATCATGCAGTATTTTCTCCCTGTTCCGGCCTTGCACCCGGACTACGCAGGGCGTGTCAATGAGTTATACAAGACTCAATAGCGGGAGTTGTCCTGTAATGGAAATTTATGCAGAAGGCCATATATAGTCACAGCGACTAAACCCTGGATTGATAAAATGCAACCAGGCCGGTTGTTTCGGAAATCACCGATAGCGGGGTTTTACTCCCTACTGTAGGAACTGCCTCCTGGCCGCGATCGCATTGCAAGGCTGCGTTCCTGCGAAACGTATTAACACGATGGGGGTTAACTCGTTCATAGCGTTATTGCGAGTGAGACGAAGGGATCTATTTCATCCTGTAATTTGGCGGCGGATCGCTGCATCGCCTGGTTCCCTGCAATGACGGTTAGATGAGGAAACACCGGATTCACCCGTATTTGATAGAAACTAAGCAGGAGCACATGAGCAAAGACAGAGCAAGGAGTGGTTCCGCTGCACTTTCCTGGCCGGGCAGGTTGAAACATGCGCTGCTGCGGGAGCCGGCGGACAAGACCCAATTGGTGGAATCGTTGCGCGCCGCTCAGCAGCGGGGACTGTTCGATGCCGACGCGCTCTCCATGATCGAGGGCGTGTTGCAGGTCGATGATATGCAGGTACGCGACATCATGATTCCCCATTCCCAGGTCGTTCTGCTGGAGCGGGATGCAGAACCCGGTCAATTGCTGGAGACCATCGTGAAATCGGGCCACTCCCGGTTTCCGGTCATCGGTGACAATCCCGACGAGGTGGTCGGCATCATGCTGGCGAAGGATCTGCTGTTGTCCGCCTTCGAGCGCCAGGGGGCACCGTTCAATGTCCGCGATCTGCTGCGGCCCGCGGTATTCATCCCGGAGAGCAAGCGGCTCAACGTGCTGCTCAAGGAGTTTCGTTCCAGCCGCAACCACATCGCCATCGTGGTGGACGAGTACGGCGGGATTGCCGGCATGGTCACCATCGAGGACGTGCTGGAGCAGATCGTCGGGGAAATCGAGGACGAGCATGACGTCGAGGAAGAGGACACCATCCGCCGTCACAGCCAGATTCATTACACCATCAAGGCACTGACGCAAATCGAGGATTTCAACGATTATTTCGGCACGCAGCTGGAGGACGATGAATTCGATACCATCGGCGGCCTGGTGGTGCACCAGATCGGTCATTTGCCGAAACGCGGCGAACGCATCGTCATCGGCAATATGCTGTTCAAGATCCTGCGTGCCGACAACCGCCGTGTGCACATGCTGCAACTGACCCTGCTGCCGGGCCCGGTTGCACCCGAGGGTGAAGATGCGGTCGATCATGTCCCGTGAGTAGCTTGACAGTCCGCTACGCCTGGCTGCTCATGCCGGCGGTGGGCGTGCTGGCCGTCGGCGCCTTCGCCCCGCTGGACTGGTTTCCCCTGGTCGTTGCGGCATTGCTGGCGCTGTTCGCGCAGTGGCTGGAAGACACCCCGCGCCAGGCGCTGCACCATGGCCTGCTGTTCGGGCTGGGTTTTTTCGGTGCCGGTGTTTCCTGGGTATTCGTCAGCATACACCGATACGGCCACGTGCCGGTCGCCGCTGCGTTGCCGGTGACACTGGGACTGGTGCTGTTTCTGAGCCTGTATCCCGCACTGCTCGGCTACCTGCTGAAGCGCTTCCTGCCGCAAACTTCCTGGCCGGTTCCGGTGCTGGCGTATCCGGCGGGCTGGGCGTTGAGCGAGTGGCTGCGCGGCTGGTTGTTCAGCGGTTTTCCCTGGCTGAGTGTCGGCAACAGCCAGGTGGACAGTCCGCTCGCCGGTTTTGCCCCCGTGCTGGGCGTGTTCGGCACCGGCTGGCTGGTGGCCCTGTCGGCGGCCCTGTTACTCATGGCACTACACAACCGGCACCGGGCCGCCAGCCTGGCGCTGCTGGCAGCGGTGTGGGCGAGCGGGCTGCTGTTGGGACAGGTCAGCTGGACGTCGCCTCGGGGCGAGGCCATCAATGTGGCTCTGGTTCAGGGGAATGTCGCCCAGGAGGAAAAGTGGCGTGCGGAGGAGTTACTGGCCTCTCTGACGACCTATGCTGACATGAGCTTCTCCCGGGAGGGTACAGACCTGATCGTCTGGCCGGAGACCGCGATCGCTGCATTTTACGACCAGGTCAGCGATAACTTCATCCCCTATATAGAGGGAAAACTGCAGGCCAGGCACGCTACCCTGTTGACCGGTATCCCTGTGCTGGACCGATCCAGCTGGAAGTATTACAACGCAGTGCTTTCCCTGGGCGTGAAGCGCGCTTTTTACTACAAGCGCCATCTGGTACCGTACGGTGAATACCTGCCGCTACGCTGGTTGTTCGGGTCGGCGCTGGACGCCCTCGCGGCACCCGTCTCCGATTTCAGCGCCGGTGCCGAGGATCAGCCGTTACTGGACGCGGCGGGATACCCGGTCGCGACATCTATCTGTTTCGAGGTGGTATTCGGCGAGGAAGTGATCCAGTCGCTGCCGGAGGCGGCCATGCTGGTCAACGTGAGCAACGATGCCTGGTTCGGGCGCTCGCTGGCGCCTTATCAGCACCTCGAAATGGCACGTATGCGAGCGCGCGAGACGGAACGGCCGATGCTGCGGGCGACCAATACCGGGATCTCAGCGCTGATCGATCATCGCGGTCGGATCATCGCGCAGAGCCCGCAGTTCGTGGCGGCCGTGGTGACGGGGAGGGTGGAACCACGCCAGGGCGCGACGCCCTATGTACGTTTCGGTAATACCCCAGTCGTTGTGTTGTGCACAGCACTACTGCTGACTGCAGGTTTTCTGCGCAGCCATAGACGTCGATCCGGCAGCCCCGATGCGGCGTAGCGCAATCCGGGGATTGCACAGTATATCCATGCGCAGTACCCGCAGCACTGAAGAGTACTGCGAATCCACTAGCTCCCGGTCCGCTGAATTGTAAGACTCTTGGGGAATCACGGCCGGAAACTCCGACCGGCCTTTTCCGCGGGGTCGTCTTACACGTGCACGAGCAAGCAACCAATCGACGTTCCGGGCTGGCACTGTCCGGCGGAGGTTTCGCGCAACGCTCTTTCATCTGGGTGTGAGTGTGGAACTGTGCAACGACCATGCGCGTCGCCGCTTCCACAAGGTGTGCGCGGGTTTGGGCAAGGAAAAGGCGGCCGGCTCGATCGCCCGGCAGGGCCTGCAATGGTACCGGCAGCTCTACGAAATCGAGCGCGACATCAAGGAGCTGTCCGTCGAGCATAAGTATGAACGACGCCAGGCACAGGCTGTGCCCCACTGGGAGGCATTTATCGCATGGGCACGCCAGGTACAAAGCGAGGGCGTGGCCCATGCCGGCACACGTGACGCGTTGTCGTACCTGATCAAGCACGCCGAACAGCTGCAACACTACTGCGAAGACGGCCGCTTGCCGATCTCCAATATCCAGTCCGAGCACGTGGCTAAAACCATTGCCATTGCGCGGAAGAACTTTTTGTTCGCCGATATCGCTGCCGGCGCTGAGTCCAGCGGGCGTATCTTCAGTCTGATCGAAACTGCGCGGGCCAATGGCCACCATCCGCAACGCTACCTCAGCGTCCTGTTGACCGAGCTGCCCAATGTCACCGACGCAGATCAGGTTGAGGCATTACTTCCCTGGAATCTTACCCCCACCATGGGTGTTGAACGATACGCGGCCTACCCGGCACCGTAGCGTAGTTCCCAACCTACGCCGGCTTCGCTTTAAAGCCTGTACCGCATAGATCGCTTACTGCCCGACAACATGGCAACGCGGGAGTTCGGCATCGGTCGATTCAAGTTCACCATCGCCGCAAAGACGGGGTTGGTGCGTATCTGGGTCCTGCTACCACCGGGTCGGCCGCACGATCAGTTCGAGCTCTATCGTTTTCCCATTGATCAGCCCGATACGACGGAGATCGTGCAGGCGACAACAACGGTGGAAGTGCCGAGTGGAGCGATTGCAACCTTCGAGTTAATCAATCCACCGGACGTTTATCGATATGAGTGCCGCTGGCGATGGCTCGACGATAACGTCAAGGATTTATGGCCTGTCTGGTAACAGCTGATCTTCCGTATATCGACCTGCCGGTTGCATGGATTGTCCGTAAACGAATATTCCCGCACTACAAATATCGGCATTTGATCGTCGATCGTTCTCACTCCATATAGAACCGTCCTGTATGAATCACCTGCTATACACCCGCTTTGTGTCGTGAAAGTATTCACCTTGTTCTTTCAATGATATATGCGGATATCCAGCGCAAAGGATCTGCCCTTGTGTCAAATCCCTCGAGACTGTCCATGGCGTTCTCATGCAGTTCCAGGTTGCGTTGCCGGGCAGCATCTAGTCCAATGAGCGCAGGGTATGTCGATTTATCCCGATGCTGGTCCATGCCGGTGTGTTTGCCAAGGTTTTCTGTTTCTCCTTCAATATCCAGGATGTCGTCACGGATTTGAAAGGCGAGGCCGACGCACTTGGCATAATGGTCCAGGCGATCCAGCTGTTCACCTGCGACATCCTTTCCACACAATGCCCCCATGACTACGCTGGCTCGTATCAGGGCTCCGGTCTTGTGAATGTGCATGTCCTCCATTTCAGCGATGTTCAGCTGCTGCCCGGTTGCAGCAAGATCAATCGCCTGGCCGCCCGCCATCCCCCGGGAGCCGGATGCCATGGCGAGGGTTCTGATAATCTGCGGCAATGCGGAACATTCTGCCGGTGTCGCGATGTCCTGTGCCAGCACCTGAAAGGCAAGAGATTGCAGGGCATCGCCCGCCAGGATTGCATTGGCCTCACCGAAGGCACGGTGGCAGCTGGGTTTGCCGCGACGCAGGTCATCATCATCCATGGCGGGCAGGTCATCATGAACCAGGGAGTAGGCATGGATGAGTTCGACCGCGCAGGCCGGTGCATCAAGACGTTCCTGATCCGCACCCGTGGCCCTGCCGCTGGCATACACAAGGATCGGACGAATCCGCTTGCCCCCATCGAGCACCGAGTAGCGCATGGCTTCATGTAAGCGTACGGGATGGGTACCGGTAGCGGGCAACCAGTGGTCAAGTGCCTGCTCCAGACGTGTCTGGCAGGCAGCCATGAATGCTGCCAGAGGGGCGTCAGGCATCTTCGCTGTCGAAGGGGACGATTTCTTCCCGGGCATTTTTCTGCATCAGGATTTCGACTTTTTGCTCGGCGGCCTGCAGGGCCTGCTGGCAACTCCTGGACAGTTTCACACCCCGTTCAAATTGGCTGAGCGACTCCTCCAGGCTCAGATCGCCCTGTTCCATCTTTTCAACCAGGGTTTCCAACTCCTGCAACGCAGTCTCGAAGTCGGGTTCCTGAGGGGTTTTTTTTGCCATGTCTTGAATCTTCAGAACAATCGGCCTACGTTAACCTACCTCGACGATGAGGGTCAAACCCCTGCCAGGGCTAGCCGCATAGCCTGGTACTTGCTTGACGAGCACCGGATACTGTACTAATCTTCTTCACATTAGACAGAGTCTAAAAAATGGGTTGCCTGCGTGCACCCATGTGACGAAAACCACATTGAGAGGATAGGATTATGGATTTGAAAGGCAGTTCCACCGAACAGAACCTGAAAGATGCATTTGCAGGCGAATCACAGGCCAACCGCCGTTACCTGTATTTTGCCGCGAAGGCCGATGTCGAAGGTTACAACGACGTCGCTGCGGTTTTCCGTTCAACCGCCGAGGGTGAAACCGGCCATGCCCACGGCCACCTGGAATACCTGGAAGAGGTCGGTGATCCGGCGACCGGCCTACCGATCGGCGGCACCTCGAACAATCTGAAGGCCGCGATTGCCGGCGAGACGCACGAATACACGGATATGTACCCTGGCATGGCCAAGACCGCACGTGGTGAAGGGTTCGACGAGATCGCTGACTGGTTCGAGACCCTGGCCAAAGCGGAACGTTCCCATGCGAACCGTTTCCAGAAGGCGCTGGACAATCTGGACGACTAGGAGGGCTTTGAGTTTCATGTTGTAAGCCAAGGGCCGGTATCCCCGGCCCTTATTCGTCCCGGTTCAGTTCATCCATTTCTAAGGAAACATCAATGGCCTCGACCACAGAAGGAACCCGTGAAGGCAGTCTGGAGGCGCCGACACGACATCCGCTGAGCTGGACCGATCCCGGGTTCCACGATGAAGATGCACTGTTCGCCGAGCTGGAACGCGTGTTCGAGATCTGCCATGGATGCCGCCGCTGTTTCAGCCTATGCAATGCATTTCCGACCCTGTTTGACGCCATAGACGAGTCCGACACCATGGAACTCGACGGGGTCGCGCGCGAGGTTTACTGGGAGGTGGTCGATCATTGTTACCTCTGCGACATGTGCTATATGACCAAGTGTCCCTATGTTCCTCCGCACGAGTGGAACGTGGATTTCCCGCACCTGATGCTGCGTGCCAAGACGGTGAAGTTCAAGCAGGGGCGGACCCGCCCGCGAGACCGCCTGTTGAGTTCCACGGACGAGGTCGGCCGGCTGGCGGGCATTCCGGTGATTGCGGGTATGGTCAATGCCGGTAACCGCAGCAGGGCAGGACGCAAGTTGCTCCAGAAGGTATTGGGGGTACACCCGGACGCCATCCTGCCCGAGTACCACAGCAAGACATTGCGCAGGCGCCAGGCCGCTTTGATCGACAGCAATCCCACGGGAGCCGTAGCCGCAGGCCCGACCAGCGGTAAGGTGGCGGCATTCACCACCTGCTATTGCAATTACAACGAGCCGGATATCGCCGCCGATCTGATCGCGGTTCTGAAGCACAATGATATCCCGGTCACGCTGGCCCGCAGGGAACAGTGTTGTGGCATGCCCAAGCTGGAGCTGGGCGATCTGGATTCCGTCAAAGCCGCGCGCGATGCCAACATACCCGAACTGCTCAGACTGGTGGATGCCGGCTGGGACATCGTCGCGCCGGTACCGTCCTGCGTATTGATGTTCAAGCAGGAACTCCCGCTGATGTTTCCCGACGACCCCGATGTCGCCAGGGTTAGAGATGCCATGTACGACCCGTTCGAGTACCTGATGCTACGCCACCGGCACGGGAAACTGAAAACAGACTTCAGCCACTCGCTCGGCAGGATCGCCTACCATGTCCCCTGCCATCTACGGGTGCAGAACATCGGCATGAAGACACGCGACCTGCTGCAACTTGTACCCGATACCGCCGTCGAGGTGATCGAGCGCTGTTCCGGCCACGACGGAACCTATGCTGTGAAAAGCGAGTTCCACGAAGCCTCGATGAAGATCTGCCGCCCCGTCGTGAATCGTGTCAACAAGATGGAGGCTGCGCACTACACCAGCGACTGTCCCATGGCCGGCCACCAGATAGAGAATGGTATGGAGGGTGGCGGGCATCCCGAGCATCCACTGACCCTGCTGCGCATGGCCTACGCAATCCCGGCGCCAGAATCCGGTTCAAGCCGATGAAGAAACTGACCCGCTCCGACCTGTATTCCCTGGAGGTCTACGCGGACAACCGTACCGGCATCCGTGCGCAGGTCATGCTACACAAGCAAAATCGTAAGGTCCCTATCGGACCGGTCGCGACGCTCTACTTCGAGGACCGCCAAACCATCCAGTACCAGATTCAGGAGATGCTGCGGGCGGAGCGGATTTTCGAGGCCGCGGGTATCCAGGAGGAACTGGATGCCTATAACCCCTTGATTCCGGATGGGAGCAACTGGAAGGCGACCTTCATGATCGAGGAGCCGGATGTGGACAAGCGGCGCGAACTCCTCGCCCGGGTGATCGGGGTCGAGGACACCGTCTGGGTTCGGGTGGACGGCAACGATCCGGTATACGCCATCGCCGACGAGGATCTTGACCGGGATACCCAGGAGAAGACCTCCACGGTCCACTTCATGCGTTTCGAACTGGACGACAGGATGGTCACGGACCTGAAATCCGGCGCCTCGCTGAGCATGGGCGTTGACCACCGCAACTACAGCTACCAGGTCGAACCGGTCGCCGCGGCGGTGCGTGATGCATTGCTAGCCGACCTGGACTGATTACAGGGTCGCAATACGGCGGGCGGCGCGCTAAACTGCGCACCCCATGAAATCAGGCCCGTTCCCTGCAAACCGCCGCTGCAAACTAATGCTCCTGTGTCTGTTGGCTGGCGCCCATCTCCCGGCTGCCGGTTTTGATGACGCCGAGATGGGCTGGACACCGGGTACATTCCAGGAAGCCGAGCCGTGGAAGGAGGGTGATAGTGGGTTGCCGGCTTACCCGCAGAAAGCCAACCTGATCCGGTTCGACAGCAAGGACGCCGGCGGCCCCTATACGATATTTCTTGATGCGCCGTCCGTTGCAGTCGGTGAAGACCAGGTCGTGCGCTATACCGTCGTGATCGTTTCCGACTCGGGGGTCTGGAATGTATCATATGAAGGTCTGCATTGCGGCAACAAGACCTACCGTCGCTATGCCTACGGGGTCGACGGTGCATGGCAACAACTGGCGGATTCCCCATGGCTGCCGTTGGATAGCCGCGGCCTGTTTGCCTACCGCCACAATTTCTACTTGGATTACATGTGCAATCCTTCCGGTGCCTATTTGCAGCCGGAGCAGATTATCAGCAAGTTTCGTTCCCGCAAGGTATTGATCGGCGATTGATGATATCCGCGACCCGCCCTTCAGGAGTGATTCAATGAATGCCGTCTACGATGCCGCCGCCATCGAGGTACTGAGCGGCCTGGATCCGGTGCGCAAGCGCCCTGGTATGTACACGGATACCACGCGTCCCAATCACCTTGCGCAAGAGGTTATCGACAATAGCGTGGATGAAGCGCTCGCCGGTCATGCCACCCGGATTGATGTCACCGTCTACAAGGATGGGTCGCTCGAGGTGCGCGACGACGGCCGGGGCATGCCTGTGGATCTGCATCCGGCAGAGGCGATCCCCGGCGTGGAGGTGATCCTGACCCGGCTGCATGCGGGTGGCAAGTTCTCGTCGAAGAATTACCAGTTCTCGGGGGGGCTGCATGGCGTGGGCATCTCCGTGGTGAACGCGCTGTCGAAGCACCTGGAGGTCTGGGTGCGTCGCAACGGCAAGGAATACAACATGGCGTTCGCCAGCGGTGTGAAGGTCTCAGACCTGGAGGAGATCGGCAAGGTCGGGAAGCAGAATACCGGCACCACGCTGCGTTTCTGGCCCGATCCGCAGTACTTCGATACGCTGAAGTATTCCATGTCGCGGCTGAAGCACGTTCTGCGCGCCAAGGCCGTGTTGTGCCCCGGGCTCAGGGTCAGCCTGCATGACGAGGACAGCGGCGAAAAACTGGAATGGTATTACGAGGATGGCCTGCGCGATTATCTCACCGGTGAACTCGGCGACACTCCGACCCTGCCCGAGACTGTCTTTACCGGGAAAATGGCTGGCAATAACGAGGCCGCCGAATGGGCGCTTGTCTGGTTGCCGGAAGGTGGTGATCCGGTTGCCGAGAGTTACGTCAACCTGATCCCGACGTCGCAGGGCGGTACCCATGTCAACGGCTTGCGGATGGGGTTGACGGAGGCGGTGCGGGAGTTCTGTGATTTCCGTAATTTGTTGCCGCGCGGTGTCAAACTCAGTCCCGAGGACATCTGGGAAAACTGCAGCTACATCCTTTCGGTCAAGTTGCACGATCCGCAGTTCAGCGGTCAGACCAAGGAACGTCTGTCTTCCAGGGAGTGTGCAGCATTCGTTTCCGGTGTAGTGCGGGATGCCTTCGGCATCTGGCTGAATCATCACACCGAGATGGGCGAGCGCATTGCCTGGCTGGCCATCGACAATGCCCAGAAGCGCCAGCGCGCGGGCAAGAAGGTCGTTCGCAAGAAACTGACCTCCGGTCCGGCACTGCCTGGCAAGCTGGCGGACTGCACGTCGGCGGACAGCGAACGCAGTGAATTGTTCCTGGTGGAGGGCGATTCGGCGGGTGGTTCCGCCAAACAGGCGCGTGACCGGGTCTTCCAGGCAATCATGCCGCTGCGCGGCAAGATCCTGAATACCTGGGAAGTGGACCCGGCCGAGGTGCTGGCATCCCAGGAAGTTCATGACATCTCGGTCGCCATCGGTGTGGAGCCTGGGTCCAACGACCTGCGAAACCTGCGCTACAGCAAGATCTGCATTCTGGCGGATGCCGATTCCGATGGCGCCCATATCGCAACCCTGCTGTGCGCCTTGTTCCTGCGGCATTTCCGTCCCCTGGTCGCCGCGGGTCATGTGTATGTGGCGATGCCGCCGCTGTATCGCATCGATGTCGGCAAGGAAGTCTTCTATGCACTGGATGACGGCGAAAAGCAGGGCGTGCTGGACCGCATCGCTGCCGAGAAACACAAGGGCAAGGTCCTGGTGCAGCGATTCAAGGGTCTGGGCGAGATGAACCCGATGCAATTGCGGGAAACCACCATTGCACCGGAGACACGGCGTCTGGTGCAGCTCACCATCGATGCCGATGACGATACCCACAAGATCATGGATATGCTGCTGGCGCGTAAGCGGGCAGCAGACCGCAGGGTGTGGCTGGAAAGCAAGGGCGACCTCGCGCAAATCTGATGAAACGGGGAAAGGCCGCAGGGAAACGGCGGTTGCCGGCAGGGTCGCTTGCCCTGTGATGGCAGTAAAGGGGGAATAATTACCACGGGCTGCCTGATCGTGACTCCGGGAGAACCGGGGGCGAGGCCGGCAATTCCATATGCTTGACGGGACCTGGCATGGAAACACTGGAACTTGATTACGAGGGCATCGAGAAGCTGCCCCTGAAAACCTTCACCGAGAAGGCCTACCTGGATTATTCCATGTACGTCATTCTCGATCGCGCCCTGCCGCATATCGGGGACGGCCTTAAGCCGGTGCAGCGACGCATCGTGTACGCGATGTCGGAACTCGGCCTGCTCGCGGCCGCGAAACACAAGAAATCGGCGCGTACCGTGGGCGACGTGCTTGGAAAGTTTCATCCGCACGGCGACACCGCCTGCTACGAGGCCATGGTGCACCTGGCGCAGCCCTTCGTCTCCCGCTATCCGCTGATTGACGGGCAGGGTAACTGGGGCTCTCCCGACGACCCGAAATCCTTTGCCGCCATGCGCTATACCGAGGCGCGCCTGGCGCCCTATGCCGAGGTGCTGCTCGCGGAACTGGGGCAGGGGACGGTGGAATGGGTGCCCAATTTCGATGGCACCCTGGAAGAGCCTGTGCTGCTTCCCGCGCGACTGCCCAACCTTCTGCTGAACGGGGCAACCGGCATCGCCGTGGGTATGGCCACCGATATACCACCGCACAACCTTGACGAGGTTGCCCGCGCTGCGATCCTGCTGCTGGAAAAGCCCAGGAGTTCACTCGAAGATCTATGCGAGATCATTCAGGGACCGGACTTTCCCACGGGCGGAGAGATCATCACACCGCGGGCCGAGCTCATCGAGGCCTACCGCAGAGGCAGCGGCAGTGTGCGCATGCGCGCCTGCTACGAAGTCGAGAACGGGGAGATCATCATCACCGCGCTGCCCTTCCAAACATCCGGCAGCAAGGTACTTGAGCAGGTAGCTGCACAGATGGCGGCGAAGAAGCTGCCCTTGATCGAGGACCTGCGTGACGAATCGGACCACGAGAATCCCACGCGGTTGGTTATCGTGCCGCGTTCCGGCCGGGTGGACACGGCCGCCATCATGTCGCACCTGTTTTCCAGCACCGACCTGGAACGCAGCATACGTATCAATATGAACATGATCGGCCTCGATGGCAGGCCGGGAGTCAGGAATCTTCTGGAAATCCTCAAGGAATGGCTCGAGTTCAGAATCGCCACGGTGCGTCGCCGTCTCGAATATCGCCTGGACAAGGTTAACCGGCGCCTGCATCTGCTGGACGGCTTGCTGATCGCATTCCTGAATCTGGATGAAGTCATCCGTATCATCCGCAGCGAGGACAAGCCCAGGCCCGCCCTGATCAAGCGTTTTGATCTCAGTGAGGAACAGGCGGACTACATCCTCGACACCCGCCTGCGCCAGCTGGCCCGCCTCGAGGAAATGAAAATCAAGGGTGAGCAGCAGGAACTGATCGAGGAGCGCGACATGTTGCAGAAAACTCTCGGTTCTGCACAGCGACTGAAGACGCTAATCAAAAAGGAACTCGCGGCGGATGCCGCGAAATTCGGCGATGCGCGGCGTTCCCGGCTGATGGAACGGGCACCGGCGCAGGCGCTGGACGAGACCGCGATGATACCTAGTGAACCGGTGACCATTGTGTTGTCCAGGAACGGCTGGGTGCGGGTTGCCAAGGGGCACGAGATCGACCCGGAGGGGATGAATTACAAGTCGGGCGACGGTTTCGCGGCGGCTGTACGCGGTCGCAGTAACGAGCTTGCCGTATTTATCGACTCGACCGGTAAAACCTATGCAGTGCCCGCGCATTCCCTGCCTACGGCCAGAGGGCAGGGGGAGCCTCTGAGCGGCCGGCTCAAGCCTGCGGACGGTGCGCGATTTATCAGTGTGATGAGCGGCGATCCGGAATGCCTGTATCTGCTGGCCACCGATCACGGCTATGGTTTCGTCGCGAAACTCGCAGACATGTATACGCGCAACAAATCAGGCAAGGCGACCCTGAGTGTACCCAAGGGAGCGCGGGTGCTGCCACCGGTCGCTATCCGCAGCATTGCGGATGACCGACTCGTGGCCGTGACGAGCGAAGGCTATATGCTGGTTATCGCGTTGGCGGAACTCCCGCAAATGGCTCGTGGCAAGGGCAACAAAATCATTAATATTCCGTCTTCCAGGCTGAAGAGTCACGAGGAGCATGTTGCGGCTATACAATGTATTCAGGATGGCGAGAAACTCACCATTCACGCAGGGAAGAAGTACAAGACCATGAAACCGGAGGAAGTGGACGAGTTCGCAGGTGAGCGCGGCCGCCGGGGCCGCAGGTTGCCACGCGGCTTCCAGAAAGTGGAGCGTGTTGAAATTCCGGTGTCCTGAGCCTTCGGCGCACGTCGCCCCGGGGATGCGAGCCGTTGATTTGTGCTGCTTGCTGCGGGTGGATAACAGGATGATCGTGAGAGGCAGCTGACACGGACACTATGCACTGGCTGGGCCTGACATTGCTGTCCGCTTTCTGCCTGGCTACCGCGGATGCCGTAACCAAACGCTACCTGTCGCATTATCGGCCGGCCGATCTGGTGCTGGTTCGCTTCGGTGTCCCCGGATTGCTGCTGCTGCCTTTGCTGTTCCTGCAGGACTGGCCGGAATTGACGCTGCGGTTTTGGGAATGGGTTGCGGCACTGCTGCCGCTGGAAATCCTGGCCATGTGGCTGTATATGCGCGCGATTCGCGATTGTCCATTATCGCTGACTCTGCCGTATCTGGCGTTCACGCCGGTGTTCAACATCGTTACCGGTTATCTGATACTCGGTGAATCCGTCAGCGGTAGAGGGGTTGCCGGTATTGCCCTGGTGGTCTGCGGTGCCTGGTTGCTGAACCGGAATGTTGCACGCAATGGCCGCTGGTCAGGCATATTTGCGCCATTCCGTGCCATCATTCGGGAGCGGGGATCGCGCCTGATGCTGGGCACCGCTGTGATTTACAGTCTTACTTCCGTGCTTGGCAAGGGGGCACTGCAATATGTGACGCCCGGATTTTTCGGGCCGTTCTATTACATCCTGCTTGCGGTGACCACCTCCGTTGTGTTCGCTTCGCGCAGGTCGCCTGACTGGAAAGCGGCCGTCAGAAATCTGCGGGCTTATCTGCTGGTCGGGATATTCATGGCGGGCATGGTGCTGGCGCACTTCTATGCGATAGAGCATGTGGAAGTGGCCTACATGATAGCCGTGAAACGCACCAGCCTGTTGTTCGGGATGCTTTACGGTGCCTGGCTTTTCCGTGAGACCGGCCTCGCCGGTAACCTGGTGGCAGGCTTGCTGATGGTAGCCGGGGTATATCTGATCGCCAGCTGACGGTGCCTGGGTGTGGTGCCGGGTCAGTGCTGCTGGCGCTTTAGTTCTTCAAGGCGGGCCAGGACCTTGTTGGCACGGTCAATACGTTCTTGCAGTTGCTGGTTCTCGGGATCCAGTGACCGGGCCTGCATCCATTGCTGTAACGCCTGGTTGACTTTGTCCGCCCGGTAGAGGGCGTCGCCGGATGCGATCAGCTGGGCGACATGCTTGCTCACTGCCACGTGCAGATCGTCTTTTACGGCCATTACTTCGCTGTTGTTGCTGTTCGCTGCAGGGATTTGCACAAAGGCCGCACGGGCTTCCTGCAGCCGGTTATGTTCCAGTGCCTGCTGGGTTTCCGCCAGCAGGGCCTTGGTTTGCTGTTTCTGGCTGCGCTGTATTTTCTGTTCATGCTTTGCCTGCTGAATGATTGCCTTCTTCTTCTCAACCTGCTGTCTGGAGGATTTCAGTGACTGCAGGCGGGAAAGCATTTCTTCCGCAGCAGCGCTGTGTTCGAGTCGCAAGGACAGCTGCAGGCAGTTCTCGGCGCCATCCAGATCGTTTTGCAGCAAGGCATATTCACCGTGCTCAAGCAGTTGTCCGGAAAGCTGGGCTGCTTCCTTTTGATTGCGCAGATTCTCCCAGCGCCGCACGATGGTGGGTTGGGTGAGGTTGGCCTGCTGTTCGTAAAGCGCCTGTTCATCAAGCATGTAATTAGCTCGTGTTATCAGGCGTTCGCGCTCGTTGTGCTTCAGCTCCTGCACACGTTCCTTTTCCAGCGCATTGCGCATTTCCCGCAGCTTTACGCTGTGTGGGACACGCTGTACTGCCTCGGACAGTAGCTGCACTGCTCCCATCAGGTCGTGCTCGGACTCGAGTGACCGGGCATCGGCTATGGAGGTCTCCACATAGGATAATTCACGCGCTGTGACAAGCTCCTGCAATTCCGCGGAATCGATGGAGGGATACCTGCCTGTCAACTGCCGTATACGCGCAAATTCATTTTGTTGCAACAACTGTTCAATGTCTGCCGGAGTGTCCTGCGAGAGTCTGATGCTGTCCATTTCTGCGCAGCCGGTGAGTGCCGCCAGGAGCAGACCGGCTAAAACGATCTTCACACGGCTACGCATCACAGGCATCCTCTGTTTCCCCGCACAGTATATCCTCGAACTGCAGCGCGAGGATCTCCTGACCGGTGGCGGTTAGTTGTTCAACCCTATAAGTGCTTATCGGTTGGCTGATACCGCGCAACTGTATCGACTGGTATTCACCGGCGAGCACCCGCGCGTTGACATCGTCGCGCATATACATTTCACGGGAAATTACGATTTCATTGGCGTTGCTTATGGCGCACAGCCTGGATGCCAGGTTGACCGTGTCTCCGACCACGGTGTATTCCATGCGCTCCCTTGAACCCATATTGCCTGCCAGCATGCTGCCGGTATTGATCCCAATCCTGAACTCAACCGGAAATTTACCCTGTTCCTTGCGCAGTGCATTCTCGTATACCACCAGCTTCTGGATCAGCAGGGCGCAGGCAATTGCGTGGAATGCATGGTCAGCGTCGGGTTCCGGGGCGCCGAATACCAGCATTACACCATCACCCATGTACTTGTCGACCATGCCATGATTGATTTCGCATGCGCGGGTAACCAGCGTGAAATACCTGTTCAGGATAGCAACCAGTTCCTCCGGTCTGATGTTTTCAGCAATTCGGGTAAAACCCTTGATATCAGCAAACAGGACTGAGCCCTCTATGCGCTTGCCACTCAGTCCGACGTCATTCAGGTTCGATAGGATTACGCGCGCCACACCGGGCGATACATAGCGCGAGAGCGCACTCTTGACCTGGGTCTTCTCGAGCATTCCCTGGGCCATTTCATTGAATGCTTCCATTAGCAGTCCGAGTTCATCCTTGCGGCGTTCTTTGAATCTGAATGAGTAGTCACCCTGTCCGATTGCCCGGCTTGCATTGACAAGCCTGTCGATAGGCTGAGTGATCCTTTTGCCCAGCGCGAAGGCCATGCCGACACCAAGTACGATGATCAGTATGGTTGCAGCGGTAATCGCTTGCAGCGCCCGGGATGCGGATTTCCGCATGCCGGACTGGCTGAAGCTGACCTGCGCATAGCCTGCGGTGACATTCTGGAACACAATCGGCTGAATGAAGGTCATTACCCCGCGCCGGTTGTTTCCATACAATGGCCGCCATTCCCAGGTTTGCGCCGCGACACCGCTCTCGACAGCCTGTTTGAGCAACTGGCGTATTTCCGGATTCTTTTCATCGTGCAGTACTCCGGCCTGACTGACGATGTCGCCCTGCAGTGATGTGATCGCGGTGCCCAGTACGCTGCTGCTTTTCGCAAAACTGCCCGTAATGGCATCCAGGGCCAGTTGATCATCCGCAAGCAGTGGTTCTTTGGCTGACTGTGCCATCAGGCGGGCCAGGGTGCTGCCCTGTTCGATTATCTGGTCCTGCATCAGCTGTGACTGCTGGGAAATGAGGATGATGCCCAGCAGCGACATGCAGCTGACAACGAGGATGGTAATGAAAAACGACAATTTGTAGGTAAGTGGTACACGCTGGAACCGGTCACGCCAGCGGCTCCGGTGACGGTATGCCATCGATCTCCAGCGCTGCCATCGGTTCTGGTGCGTGATGACGGTCAGCGACTTGCTGCGCAGCACCGCATCATGGTCCATACAAGCGCTGGCTGCCGGGTTGCTGTTCGGAATGCTTTCCTTGTCATTCGGTAACGGCGTGTTCATCACAGCCTTCCTTCCATGTTGCCGATCGCGACTGGTGACGCGAATGTGTACAATACGCCCTGATTTATTTCCTCTGCCGATATGGAATTGTCATGACACTGATTCGTCCTTTTACCGGACTGCGCCCGGTCGCCAGTCGGGCGGCCGAGGTACTCGCCCCGCCCTATGACGTCCTCAGCAGTATCGAGGCGCGTGAACGCGCGGCTGGTCGTCCCTGGAGTTTCCTGCATATATCCAAGCCTGAAATAGACCTGCCCGATGGCACCGATCCCTACTCGGCGGAGGTATACGCGAAGGCGCATGACAATCTGCAGAAGATGCTGCAGGAAGGCATCCTGAAAAGGGACGCCGATCCCTGTTATTACATCTACCGCCTGGTGATGGGAGAGCACACCCAGACAGGTCTGGTTGCCGTGGCCTCCGTGGCAGCCTATGACAGCAATCGTATCCGCAGGCATGAATTCACCCGGCCCGAAAAGGAGGACGACCGGGTGCGCCAGATTGAGGCACTGAATGCACAAACGGGTCCCGTGTTGCTGGCCTACAAGTCGCGGCAACTGGTTGATGACTTGCTGGCACGAGAGACGCTCACTGCACCCGAGGTTGATCTGGTAGCGGATGACGGGATTACCCACAGCCTTTGGGTCGTCAGTGACCCGGTCCGTACCGGAGAAATTACCACGGCTTTCGACATGATGGAGGCGCTCTACATTGCCGACGGACATCACCGCTCCGCTGCGGCATCCCGGATTTCCGCCCGGCGCGGCGGTGATACGCAAGCTGGATATTTCCTGTGCGTGATCTTCCCGCATACCCAGATGCAGATACTTGACTACAACCGGGTTGTACGGGATCTGGCAGGGAAATCTCCGGAAACGCTGCTTGCCGGCGTTGCGGACCGTTTTATTGTCCAGCCGGTAGCCGCGGCAGTACGGCCGGACGGCCAGGGTACCTTCGGCATGTATCTCCGTGGTCAGTGGTACCGTCTGGTCATCCGGCCAGGGTTGATTCCGGATGATCCGGTCGGCCGGCTCGACGTTAGCCTGCTTGCCGACAACCTGCTGGCGCCATTGCTTGGTATCGAGGACCTGCGACGCGATTCGCGGATTGACTTCGTGGGCGGCATCCGCGGTCTCCAGGAACTTGCGAAACGCGTCGACAGCGGCGAAATGAGCGTTGCGTTTTCCCTGCATCCCACGCGCATGGAAGACCTGATGGCGGTTGCGGATGCCGGTGAGGTCATGCCACCCAAGTCGACCTGGTTCGAACCCAAGCTGGCTGATGGGCTGGTATCGCATGTGATCGACTGATTTCCCGGGTGCGCAGCACTGTAGCATTGCCTGTGGTGGCAGCATGTCACTGCAAATGTCAGGTTTTATGTTCATGACTGCATGTGATTATGCGATCTCACTTTCGAAGTCATATCGCAACTGGCAGCTGGGCTCCTGCACGAAGTTGCCCTGTATGTAGTCAACGCCGCAGCGCCACAACCGGGCAAGGTCTCCGGCATCCTCAACGCATTCTGCCATGCACTTTATTTTGCGTTCATGGGCATGTTTAACTATGTCCGTTATCCGCTCCTGCTGTTCCTTGTTTGAAGACAGGCTTCTGATCAACCTGCTGTCAATCTTCAGGAACCGGGCCGGAAAATGATCCAGCAGTTGCGGCTGGTTGGCATGGCCGTAGTGTTCCAGCGCGACCTTGCAGTTGACTTTTTCCAGGGCCCGGGCAAAAAGCATGGAGTTTCTCAGATCACGGATTACCGCGTCCTCGGGGATTTCAAAAGTGATACTTTCACTGTCCAGTTCGAAGTGCTCCAGTTGAGTTCTGATCCAGGCCGGAATTCTTGGATCCTTGATAGTGATGTTCGATAACTTTATGAAAAATTCAACATCACCCTGCTGTCTACGGTGTTCAGCCAGTTGTTTGAAGGATCTGTTGATGATCCAGCGGTCGATGCTGCTGCTCAAGCCGGTGCGCTCTGCAATCGCCAGGAACTGGCTTGGCAGGATTACGTGTCCCGCTTCGTCAACCACCCTTAGCAGGACTTCATAGCGTTTGCCGTCGCCGCCCTTCAGGCTGACGATTGGCTGGTAGATGAGGTAAAGGCGGTTTTCATTAATGGTCTTGCTGACAACTTCCCGCCAGTGCTCGTCATCATTACCGGCAATCTGCTCGTTCACGACTACACTGTGTATATGCAGTTGATTGCCACCCGCGGATCTCGCGACCTCGCATGCCAGGTCGGCGCGTGATACCAGTTTATCAGCGGTGTTCGCGTGTCCTGTGGTTGAACAGATACCGATACTGCACGTTGTGCCGAGAGTCTGGCCGTCGATTTCGGAGACATGCCTGGAGATAGCGTGCAGCAGGTCTTCGCCCAGTTGTTGTATCCTTTCCTCGCTGCAGTCCCGATACAGGATAGTGAACGAATATTCTCCAAAGCGAGCGGCATATCCATTGTTACCGGCGTGTTCGCTTACCAATATGCCAATATGCCGGAGCAGGACGTCACTGGCGACGACACCTGCGCATTCACGCAACGGCTTGAAATTATCCAGCAGGATATAAAACAGCGCACAGGGCGCATCATCCACCCGCAGATTGTCGAGACACTCAGCAGACAATTTCATGAAGTACTGGCGGTTGTAAAGGCCGGTGAGGAAATCCCGGTGTGCCAGGTCTGTTAATCTGTCCTGCAACTCGGATACACGGTGTCTGGGGCGGATGATGATCATTGAGCATGTGTTCCCCGTCAGTGTTGCAGAACTGATGTGCATGCTGCATCCGAAAATTTCACCGTTCACCTTTCTGCAGTTGAATGACGCCACCTGTGACGACTCCTGATGTGAACACGCTGCCTGCATGAAGGCATTGAAGCGCTCGCGATCACCGCTCTCTAGCAGATCGAGGATCCCGGTTCCTTCGAGGTCGTTCCTGCGGGGGAGGGCGAAAAGCTCCAGGTAGGCGGGGTTGGCATAGGCATGTACGCCGTCTTTCAGGTATGCAACGGCATCACTGGACTGTTCGATGAAATCCAGAAGCCGCTGCTCGGCGGTCTCCAGACCGGAACGCAGATATTCCCTGTCCTCGCGCAGTCGCAGGATCTCAACCTCCCTGTCAAATGCACGCATGATCTCTGCGGGTTCGTCATAGGAAACGAGGGGGAGGCTGCGCGGGCTGTCGGCCCCTGTCTGCGGCTGCCCTGGCGGAATGTCCGAGACGTTGATGACGGGAAGCCCCGGTTTGCATCCGGCGAGTATGGCCCGGGCAGTCTCGGTTGCAGTGGATGATAGCCGAGCTCCGCAGATCATGATGTCAGGTGAAGCGGACTCCAACTCGGTTTCCAGCTTTGCGGTTTCGTTGACGAGATTCAGTTGCAGCGGGTAGTCAGCGTCACGTAACAGGCCGGCGAGGGATTCGGCAGCGTCTGCGTTCTCCTCATATATCAGGACGCGTAGATTTTCTCCGTGTGCCACTGCTGACCTCGATACTGGTATGCTGCAACCCGCCCGAGGCACAGACTGGTTTGTCTCCACTCCGGGTTCCGACTCCATTTTTTTCGGCACCGGCATGGAAGTCTTAAGGACTCCCTATATATACCTGGTGCCTGCGTCGCGATTGCGGGGATGAATATGCGCAGGGTGTTCCCTGTCAGGAAATTTCCTGCTAGCATGCAAGCAACTGAAAATAAGAGTATTTGAGTGATCGATATGAGGTCGGGGTCTGCCCCTGACCGGTACGGAGACAGGCATGCATTCGATAACCGTCAGACCCGAAACCATTGAGGACATCCGTGCGATCGATGTTGTCCATATCAGTGCTTTTGGCGGCGAGGCTGAAGCAAATCTCGTCAGTGTCCTGCGGGAGTCGGCATCCTACAATCGCGAGCTCTCACTGGTGGCCGAGCTGGGTGGTCGTATCGTCGGGCATGTGTTGTTGACGCGGGCCCTGTTTCGCAAGGAAGGTGAGGAAAAGCATGTGCTTGCGCTCGGACCGATGTCCGTAGTGCCATCGCAGAGCCACCGTGGGATCGGTTCCGAGCTCATCCATGCCAGCATCGCCCTGGCTGGAGAAAAGGGCTACGGGGCAATCGTGGTCCTGGGGCACCCGGAGTATTATAAACGCTTTGGTTTTGTGCTCGCGAAGGGCCTCGATGTGACCTGTAACATTCCCGCCCCGGAGGATGCCCTGACCGTGATGGAGATCGTTCCCGGCAATCTTACCGGCGGCGGGCACGTGGAATACCCTGAGCCTTTCATGGAGTTGTACTGATCCGCTGCGCCGGCCGCAAGGTCATGCCTGTGCCCCGTCCTTTCCTGTTGACATTTTGAAGTTGTATTGTGCGAAGCTTCCGGTATTTTCCAGTTGCTGCGTCAGAGTGATATCCAGATTCCTGTCTTCGAGACCGATGTTCAAGATACAGCCTGTACGAATCGGCAGCGAGGGGAGCAGGAGGCTGGCGGCCTGATGGATGGCCTTGATTTCCGGTAGCAGGAAACCCTGCAGTTTGTTGTTGGGCTGCAGATCATTTTCACGGACATAAGCCCATACTGCAGTAGCCCCGGGGGACAGGAGCTGGATGCCAAGCTCAAGCCCGTATTCCGGTGTAAATTTCATCCAGCGGATCACACCCAGTTGTCTGTTGTCCTGGCCGGATACTTCCGGCGACCAAATGGCGACCAACTCACCGATCTGGGCACCAGAGGCAGCATCGCTTCCCCACAGCAGGCAATAACCGCCGGCACTCATATTCACCATCTTCCATGATTCGACCGGATTGACGCCTCTTGCAGTAGCCAAATAGGCTCCGCTTAATAACTCTCCCTGCTGATCCTTTTGTGCGCCGCCCTGGCTGCTGTCGATGTCCCTGTGCATGCGGGTATTGAAAGTTGTTGTTTTCTCGAAGGTAGGATCCTGCAGGTATTGGTGGTCGCGGATAGTCTCGGTAATTCCGTTATGCTCACCCTTTTCTTCGACCGCAGGCAGTGCCGATGATCTGTGAATCGAGTGCAGACCCATCACCATTTTGACCCTTGCATCATGGTGGTGACGATTGAACTTGCGTTTGGGCATCACACCCCAGGCAAGCATCAATCGCTGCATGGTCTGGGCGTCTCCGAGCCCGGATGGCTTGCTGCCGGTTCCCGCCTGGCGCGAGATTGCCGTTTGTATCTGTTTGGCCATCTCGGTGGTGTCCAGGATGCGCCAGTTGTTGCCTGTTTGCCGCAGATCTCGCAGTACCCGATAGGAGGGTGGCAGGTCTGAACGCAGATCAACGGCAAATAGACCCGGTGTGTAGTTATTTTTCAGACGATGCAGGTGACTGGCGGTTGACCATTCCAGCAAACCGTTATAGACATAATGGATTTCATTCTGGCGCAGCCGGTAGGGGCAGGCCAGTGACAGCAGCAGGATCTGCTTGTATATGGTAACTATGCTGCTGCTGGCAGCGGCTTGCAGGGTGTTGTCGAGCACGGATGTTGTTGCTAACCTGAGTTCTTCAGCCAAAGCGTAAAGCGCGTGGATTATGTCCCATAAACCGTCTGGATACTGTAAATAAATCCGGAAGCTGGTCAGCATGATCTCGCTGAGATAGCGTATCGCACGGTGGATTGCGGTAACCAGCAATAAACGCTGGCTGTCATTGCTGCCGGCATCATCGACTACGATCCGGTAACCACAGGCCATGCGGTTGCAGAGCTCGATTGACTGGGTTGCCTGCTGCAGGCTGCCGGCCTGAAGTGGCAGCGATTTGCCGAGGAAAGACTTTTTCAGGGCATCGTTGATGCACATGACCGGCGTCGACAGGAATTCGAGGGCGTCGTGACGCTGTTTGGGGGCTATGTCAAGCCGGTTTATACGGTCCAGTGCGTCTGTTACGAGTTCCAGGGTTTTGCCGGTATTGAGCAGGGGCAGGTCATCGACCCAGGCCTGCATGGCTGCAGTACCGGTGTTGAAGGAATTTATGCCGGGTTTCCCGCGGCGGGGTAATTCAAGATCCATATCACTTCACATATACCGTGGATAGTCCAAGCATTACAGCAGATGTGGATATATTGCAAGAGGCGGAGACAGGCGTGTGACGGTTATGGGGCAAAGCGATTGCACGGATGTCGGTTTACAGCGGGATCTTGCTGTCCTGTTCCGGCATGTCCACAACAAGACGCGGCACCAGGTAACCCGGAAGCGTGTTCCGCAACACCTCGGCAAGATTCCGTGCGAAGTCAGGATCAACCGCAAAATGCGCCGCACCCTGAACCTTGTCTAGCATGTGCAGGTAGTATGGCAGGACTCCGGAAGCGAGCAGGGCTTCGCTCAGTGACGTCAGCGTGGCGGTATCGTCATTGATTCCATGCAGCAGGACTGACTGGTTCAGTAGGGTGACGCCTGACTGGCGCAGTGCCAGCAGAGCTGCCGTCACGGATGTATCGATTTCATTCGGATGGTTGCAATGCACGACAATGACGACACGTAATCTTTGCCGGCCGATCCATGCAAGCAGTCCGGCATCGATTCGTTCCGGCAGTACCACCGGCAGGCGTGTATGGATACGCAGGGTTTGCAGCTGCGGAATGGCTTGCAGCTGCTCGGTCAGCGAATTCAGCCGTTCATCACTCAGCATCAGCGGGTCTCCGCCACTAAGGATGATTTCGTGTATCTCCGCATGCCGGCAGAGGTAGCTCACGATCTCCTTCATTCCACCGTCTGCTGGTATGGCCTGGCGGTAAGGGAAATGCCTGCGGAAACAGTAGCGGCAGTGGATGGCGCAGGCGCCGGTGATGGTCAGCAGCGCGCGTCCGTGATATTTGTGCAGCAGGCCGGGTACAGGCATGGCCGCCAGTTCACGCAAGGGGTCACGGCTGTAGCCTGCTGCGTGGATTGCTTCCGCTGCTAGCGGCAGCACCTGCAACAGCAACGGGTCACGATGGTCACCCTTGACCATGCGGCCGGCGAAACCGCGTGGAACGCGCAGCGGGAATTCACTGTTCTGCGCCGGTATGTCCATCTCCGCCGGATCGATATCCAGGGCGGCAAGCAGTTCAGCAACCGACCTGATGCCCTGCGACAGCACTTGTTGCCAAAGGGGCCGGTGTTCCGGCGCCACTATTCGGGGTATGATTACGGGCGTTTTATTCATCGATATCGGACAACAGGATTGGTAGCAGCTACATGGCATCTTACAGCACCAATGAATTCAAGGGCGGCCTGAAAATCATGATTGACGGTGATCCCTGCACCATTATTGAAAACGAGTTCGTAAAACCGGGCAAGGGGCAGGCGTTCAACAGGGTCAGGTTCCGCAATCTGAAGACAGGACGCGTCATCGAACGGACCTTCAAATCGGGTGAATCGGTGGAGGCTGCCGATGTCATGGAAGTGGAATTGCAATTCCTCTACAACGACGGTGAGTTCTGGCATTTCATGGATCCGCAGACCTATGAACAGCTGGCAGCCGGCATGGCGGCTGTTGGTGATGCGGCAAAGTGGCTGAAGGAACAGGATATCTGCCTTGTCACGCTGTGGAATGGTTCTCCGCTGCTGGTGACCCCGCCGAATTTTGTCCTGCTGACCGTGACCGAAACCGATCCCGGGGTGCGCGGCGATACCTCGGGCGGGGGCGGCAAGCCCGCGACCCTGGAAACCGGTGCCGTGGTTCGCGTGCCCCTGTTTATCGATGTCGGCGAAACCCTGAAAATCGATACGCGCACAGGGGAATATGTCGCCCGGGCCAAAGACTAGCCGGCCGTTTTAGCTCCCCGGCGGACATCTTGCAGCCCGTTTATGACTGGAGGCCGACCGCCTCGATCGAGATGTTGCGATTGCGGGCCGAACTGCTGGCCCGCATCCGCGCGTTTTTCCGGCGCGAACAAGTCCTTGAAGTCGATACGCCGGCTCTGTCTACATGTTTGAATCCGGACCCCGCCCTGCAATGCTTCGTAACTGGCTACCATGGTCCCGGAGGGAGAGATCGGCCCGAGCGCTACTTGCATACATCACCCGAGTTTCCCATGAAGCGCCTGCTTGCCGCAGGCAGTGGCTCGATTTTCCAGGTTTGCAAGGTCTTCAGGAATGGAGAATTCGGCTCGCTGCACAATCCCGAATTCACCCTGCTGGAATGGTACCGCACCGGCTATGATCACCAGGACCTGATGGCGGAAGTGGAACGCCTGCTGCGTGCGCTGCTGGATGATATCGCTCCCATCACCAGCGTTCGGTACTGGCGTTATCGCGACCTGTTTCTGGAGTTCGCCGGCCTGGATCCTTTCTCCGTGACGATGGCGGAAATCCAGTCAATGATGCGTGACCGGTATGGCATTGAACCGCTTGGCATGCCGGAGGATGGACTGGATCCCTGGCTCGACCTGACGTTGACGCATGTGATCGAGCCCCGCCTTGGAGATGGCCTGGTATTTGTGCAGGATTATCCTGCCTCGCAGGCATCGCTTGCCCGGCTGTGTCCCGGCAACCCTCCGGTCGCGGCGCGCTTCGAGGTCTACCTCGATGGTATCGAACTCGCGAACGGCTACCACGAGCTTGCCGATGCCGCTGAACAGCGTCAGCGTTTCAACGAACAATGCGTGCAGCGTGGCGGGTCGTGCGATGGGGAGTCGCCACTGGATGAATATCTGCTTGCGGCGCTGGAATCCGGGCTTCCCGATTGCGCCGGCGTGGCGCTGGGAGTCGACCGGTTGTTGCTGCTTGCCGGCAGGGCAAGGAATTTGCGGGAGGTCATCGCGTTTCCTTTCGACATCGTGTGATTTCCATCGCCGGTACTTGTATACGGACGCCACATCTTTGAGACTAACGGGATGTCAGGTATGCAAACGGATCTCGCCACCGTCCAGGCTACGGCACAGAATCTGGCCTGCAGCGGGCGCTGGACGATCGACAGTATCGGCGCATTGCGCTCCGGGATGGAGCGGCTGGAATTGCCCGCTGGCGGCAATCCGGGCATCGATGGCAGGGGCATCACCGCAATGGATACTGCCGGGGCCTGGCTGCTGTTGCAGATCAGGGATCAATTGCAGGCGGGTGGTGGCCGGATAACGCTGGAATCCTTCCATCCGGAACACGCCCGGTTGCTGGATTATGTTACTACGGCGCTTGAAGAGGCCGTTTCACAGCAACCGGAGCGGCATACCGCAAACGTACTGTCACGCTGTCTGTCAATCAACCGGAACCTCGTCGAATTCCTGGCTTTCACGGGAGAGGTCATTATCTCCCTGCTGCGTTCCCTGCGTCATCCCGGAAGAATTCGCTGGCAGGAAATCATGGCTGACATCCAGCGAACGGGTGTCAAGGCACTACCCATCGTCGGGCTGCTGTCGTTCCTGATGGGGGTGGTGATCGCCTATCAGGGTGCCGTGCAGCTGAAATTGTACGGCGCGAATATCTATCTTGCCGATCTTGTCGGTTATTCGATGCTGCGCGAACTGGCACCGCTGCTGACCGCTATACTCGTGTGTGGCAGGACGGGTTCCGCCTATGCGGCACAGATCGGGACCATGCAGGTGCGCGAGGAAGTGGCGGCATTGCAGACCATCGGTATCTCCCCCATTGACATGCTGGTACTGCCCAAGCTGGTTTCCTTGATCATCGTCATGCCGCTGATCTCCGTCTATGCGGATATTCTGTCCGTGTACGGCGGCATGGTCATGGCCAATTACCAGCTGGGTGTCGGCTTCAATGCCTTCATCATCCGACTCGAGGAGGCCATCAGCTATTCGACCTTCATGATCGGCATCGGCAAGGCGCCGGTGTTTGCTGCCATCATCGCGGTCGTTGGCTGTTACCAGGGTTTCCGGGTTTCCGGAAGTGCCGAAAGTGTCGGCCGTCATACGACGATCAGCGTCGTGCAATCGATCTTCCTCGTGATTGTCGTGGACGCCATGTTCTCGATCCTGTTCAGCCTGCTGGGGGTGTGATCGATCCATGTTGAAGGCAGCCATGCACGAGCCGGCGGAAACGGTGCGGGATACCGAGGCGATCATCACGATTCGAGGCTTGCGGACCGTATTCGGTTCACATGTCGTTCATAACGGCATCGACCTGGACGTATACCGCGGCGAGGTTCTGGCATTGGTGGGTGGCAGCGGCAGCGGCAAGAGCACCCTGCTGCGCGAGATGATTATGTTGCAACAACCTGAATCAGGTTCCATAAGGCTGTTTGGTACCGGCCTGGCCGGCATATCGGAAGGAACAGCCCAGGAGTTGCGGCGGCGCTTCGGAGTTCTGTTTCAGCAAGGGGCGCTGTTCAGCGGTCTGACCGTGCTGGAAAACACGGCTTTCCCCATCCACGAGCACACCAACCTCGACGATAAGATGGTGGAAGCCCTGGCGCGCATCAAGATTGCCCAGGCCGGACTGCAACCGGCAGCGGCGGGGCTGTACCCTGGCGAATTGAGCGGCGGTATGGTCAAGCGCGCTGGCCTTGCGCGTGCCATGGCGCTGGATCCCGAGGTGCTGTTCCTGGATGAGCCAACCTCGGGCCTGGATCCGAGCAGTGCGGCCTCGTTCGATCAACTGGTGCTCAAGCTGAAGGACCTGTTGGGCCTGACGGTACTGATGGTGACGCACGATCTGGATTCGCTCTGGGGTGTTTCCGACCGGGTTGCCGTACTCGGAGATGGTAAACTGCAGGGTGTGGGGTCGATGGATGAGCTCTCGAAGTCGGATCAACCGCATATCCGGGAGTATTTCGAGGGACCACGCGCCAGTGCCAGGGAGCGACAATGGAAAGAAAAGTAAGCTATGCCATGGTCGGTCTGTTCGTGATCGTACTGGGGTCGGCCTGGCTGATGATCAGCCTGTGGCTTGCACTGGGTGATTTTTCCACCGAATACACCCGCTACCGGGTCTATATGAATGAATCGGTATCAGGTCTATACCTGGATGCACCAGTCAAGTATCGCGGCGTCGAGATCGGCAAGGTCAAGGATATCGAACTGAATCCCAGGGTCCCGGGCCAGGTGCAGCTGCTGCTGGAGATCAAATCCTCGGTCCCGATCAAGGATGATACGATCGCCGTGCTGACGGTGCAGGGACTGACCGGGATCGCCTTCGTCGACCTTACCGGCGGGAGCCTGGAATCACCGCCGTTGACGGTTACCAAGGGGGAACGCTATCCGGTCATCAGGACCGGTCCTTCGTTCTTTTCCAGGCTGGATACCTCGGGCACTGAGCTCGTGGCCAACGTAAACACCCTTGCCCATGATCTGGCGGATTTGATGAGTGGGGAGGGCAAGCAATCTCTGCGCGATATCCTGTCGAATATTGACAGGATTACTGCTGCACTTGCCAGCCGTACGGACCAGATAGAGCAAAGTGTCGAGAATACCACCCGGCTGCTGGGAAACGCCGCGGCCGCTTCGGAAAAGCTCATACCCTTGATCTCGCAGGCGGATACCACGGCTCGTGCCTTTGAAGAAATGGCCACGCAGGTTACTGCCACGAGCACGGAAATCGACCGCTACCTCGAGAATAGCAGTGCCGGTGTACAGGGTTTCAGTCAGCAGACCCTGCCGGAACTGGGTGCACTGATCAGCGAATTGCGCCGGCTGGCGGATATCCTGTATGGAATTGGCAAACGATTCGAGGAAGATCCGAGGGTGTTGCTGTATGGCCGAGGTATCGAAGTGCCGGGTCCGGGAGAATGACTGGATGACAATGACAGGCGGAAAGTATCTTGTTGCATTTACGTGCTTGCTGTTGCTCTGCGGGTGCTCGGTACTGCCCAAGCCCGAGCCCGAGGTGTTGAACCTGTACGTACTGGAGGTCAATCCGCAGGAGCTTTCCCCGCGAACACCGGACGCGAATGCACCGGTCATGATCATAAGTGTGCCGCGTGCGCAGGGGGGCTACGATACCGCGCGTATGGCGTATGTGACTCAGCCTTATGGATTGCGCTATTTTACGCGCAGCCGCTGGGCCGATACCCCGGCGAACATGCTTGCACCGCTGCTGGCGGATGCCCTGCAGGCAATAGGCGGGTTCAGTGTGCTGTATGCCGCACCCGGATCGATATCCGCGTCCTTCCGGCTGGATACGGAGTTGATTCGTTTCCATCAGGACTTCACCCGGCAGCCCAGCGTGCTGCAGATCACCCTGCGCGCCACTCTTGTCGACCTGCGCAGCAACCGGGTACTGGCAACCCACCGGTATGAAATCAGCGAACCCGCTGACAGTGAGGACGCCTACGGTGGTGTTGTGGCGGCCAACAAGGCGGTGCACAGGCTGGTGGAACAGCTGGCGGATTTCTGTTTGGCGGCTGTTCACTGAGTCGTATCCCTATGTTGGCCAGGATACGCGTGGTGTTGAGCAATACCAGTCACCCGGGGAATATCGGTGCAAGTGCACGCGCGATGAAAACCATGGGTCTGTCGAAGCTGGTGCTGGTTCAACCACGGTGCTTTCCGGATGCCGAGGCCACGGCGCGCGCCTCTGGCGCCGACGACATACTGGCCGTTGCGCGGATTGAATCCGGGATGGATGCCGCCCTTACGGGGTGCCGGCTGGTTATTGGAGCCAGCGCCCGTCCCCGCAGTATTGCCTGTCCGCTGACCGACCCTGCCGAATGCGCGCGCAAGCTTATCACCGGCAGCCATACCGGGGATGTGGCTGTCGTGTTCGGCTGCGAACAGTCGGGGCTCAGCAATGCCGAGATCGACCGTTGCCATTTTCTGGTACAGATACCGACGAATCCGGAATACGGCTCACTCAACCTGGCGGCCGCCGTGCAGATCATTGCTTATGAAATCATGACTGCCTGGCGCCGGACGACCGGTCACTTTGCGGAATCCGCGCATGTCATGGTATCGGCGGAGGAAATGGAGCGATTCTACACGCACCTGGAAAATACGCTCATCGAACTGGATTTTCTTGACCCTGAGAACCCGCGCTTGCTCATGCGGCGGCTGCGACGCCTTTTTAACCGTGCCTGTCCGGACAGCACCGAGATGAACATTCTGCGCGGTATCCTGACAGCGGCAGTGCCGGGGGCGGGGCACAGGCGCTGAAGGGTTTCGTGCCTGTCGTCAGGTCACGGGATTTGCTTGTCGTTTGCTACGGCTGCCGCTATGGTTGTAGTGAGGAACCTGGCAGGATTCGATATCTATGTTCGACAGAATTCGTGAAGACATCAACTGTGTATTCGAACGTGATCCCGCGGCACGCAATACCTTTGAAGTCCTGACGACCTATCCCGGCATCCATGCGGTCCTGATACACCGCCTGAGCCACTGGCTGTGGTTGCATGGCCTGAAGTGGCTGGCACGTATAGTGTCCAATATTCCGCGCTGGTATACGGGTATCGAGATTCATCCGGGCGCCGTCATCGGCCGGCGGTTCTTCATTGACCATGGCATGGGTGTGGTTATCGGTGAAACCACCGAAATCGGAGATGATTGCACCCTGTATCATGGTGTGACGCTGGGCGGTACCAGTTGGGACAAGGGAAAACGTCACCCGACCCTGCGCAATAATGTCGTCATCGGAGCCGGTGCGAAAGTTCTTGGTCCGATTGAGATCGGCGAGGATGTGCGCATCGGCTCCAATGCCGTCGTGCTGAAGAGTGTGCCCAGCGGTGTAACCGTTGTGGGTGTGCCGGGGCGGCTGGTCGGAGGGGCCAAAGAGCCGGATGCAAAGCGCCAGGCAATTGCGAAGAAAATGGGGTTTGACGCCTATGGCGCCACCAGCGATATGCCCGACCCGGTGGCAACGGCTGTGAACGGCATCCTCGACCATATACATGCAATGGACCAGCGACTTGAGGATATGTGCCGCGGTATGAAGCAGTTGGGTGCGGAGATCGGCGATACCAACCTGCCGGATCTGGAGTCATGCGTGTTAAAGCATGTAGATAACAAGGAAATTGATGCCGCCGTGGAACCGGTCATGGAAGAGGAAAAAGCGTCTTCAGATTCTTGACGCGCGTGGCAGGGTATGCGAGTTTTTCATTGAGGATGAAACCCGGTAAGTATTGGTGAAGCTCACAAGCAAAGGACGTTACGCAGTCACGGCAATTCTGGACCTGGCCTTTCATGCCGATTCGGGCCCGGTTACACTGGCGCATATATCCAGGCGTCAGGACATCTCGTTATCCTACCTGGAGCAGTTGTTCACCCGATTGCGCAAGCGCAAGCTGGTTCTCAGTACCCGTGGACCCGGAGGAGGGTATTCACTGGCACGACCGGCTGACCGGATATCGATTTCCGAGGTAGTCGCCGCGGTTGACGAGGGTGTTGATACCACGCGTTGCAGCGGTGCCAGCAACTGCCATGATGGTCAGCAGTGCCTGACGCATGAGCTCTGGGATGAACTCAGCAGCCAGATACATGAATTTCTAAACAATATCAGTCTGCAGGACCTGATGGACGAGGTGAGTATTCGCAGCGTTGCCGCTCGACAGGATAAGAAAACCGGTGATCCCTGCGCAATCGGGATCAGTATTCCGAAAGGCAAACCTCATACAGAGCCTGTCTAGGCGGCTGTCGGACTTGGGACTGAGCTACTGCGCCGGTGGGAGATCGTCCCAGTTTCCCCGATCCTTTTCGTCAAATAGCTACGGCTATTCTCCTCAAACGATCGAAAAAATGGTCTCGTCCTCCCACCTTGCCTGCTACGATCGCCCAAGACCGGCAGCCGTTTAAACCACATCATTTCTGGCCTTCTTCGGCCACTGATCCGCCGCCCGTGACTCATTCAGCCGGGATTCCTGACGCCGTCCCTGCGCGACCGCCGATCCAGGCAACATGATGCGACCCGTATACCGGTAGCGGGAATTTCCGTTTTTGCGATCCTGCTCACACAGAAATTCGGCAGTGGTTACGGAAGTTTCAGCGCGAGAGCCGATACCATAATCATCGAGGCAATGAACTGTACCGGAGATGGTCATGAACAAGCTGCTAATCATTCTGTTTGTACTTTACCTCGTGGGAGACCCGAGCCTCAGCCTGCTTGATGTGTTCAGCGATGCAAAGGAATACATCGCGGCTGCAGTCTTTGCGTTTCTCACGGTCCCCTGGGTGGTTTCACAATTCGATAATTGACCTCGTTTATTGACGGCCCCGACACCGTCAATCGTGAAGTCACCCGCCAGCCGGCTCCGGGCATCCGGGGCCGGCTGTTTTATTGCCTGCGGTTTGTAAATGCAGATGCAGATGCCAATCAGGCCGCAATGTATATCAGCACTTCTCCCAGACCAGCAGCCTGTTGTTGACCGGCATCACGTGATCGGTGCGTAGGCGCAGTCCGTTGTTGCGGGCAAGATCATCCAGATCCTCGAAATTTCGCAAGCCACTATCGGGGTCGCGCCGTCTCAGCCACTGGTCAAAATGCCGGTTGCTGTCGCTGGTATATTGGTTTGCGTAGTTGAAGGGGCCGTACAGGCAAAAACAGCCCGGTCGTGTGAGCAGGCTTCCGATGCCTGTAAACATGCTCGCCACAGTGCTCCAGCTCATGATGTGCGATGTGTTGGCACTAAAGATACCGTCGAATTGCACTTCGGGCCAATCATGGGAACGGACATCCAGCAGAAGTGGCGGAGCGACATTGTCGAGGCCGGTTTCTGCAATCCAGGCGTGGATACTGGCATGGTTCTCTTCGAGGTCACTGGTTTGCCACAGCAGATGCGGCAAGTGCCGCCCGAAAAAAACGGCATGCTGGCCTGTGCCGCTGCCGATCTCCAGAACGCGCCTTGCTGCCCGGAATTCCCGTTTCAGAATATCCAGGATTGGCATCCGGTTCTGATCACAGGCTTCGGAATATTGCTTCATTGCGGTGTGCGGGGTTTCGAATTGCGCACCGGGTCAAAGCCGTCCCGGAAGGCGGCAATGTCCCGGCCATAACGGCTTGTTCAATTGATGGCAATACGCTTCGGCTGCGGTGTTGACTGCTTCGGGATCACGATATCCAGTACCCCGTCTTTCACAGTGGCGCTGATATTTTGTGAATCGATGGTGTCGGGCAGCGAGAACTTTCGCAGAAAAGCGCCGTGTGCGCGTTCCCGGCGGCGATATGTCTGGCCGCCGGCTCTCGTATCCTGGCTGCGTTCACCCTTGAGTGTGAGGACGCCGTCTTCCAGGGTAATCTCGATCTTGTTGCGTTCAACCCCGGGGATGTCCGCGGTCAGCAGGTAGTGTTCCTTTTCCTCGCGAATATCGACAACCGGAGTCCAGTCATGCTTTTCGTTGCCTGCTGCCTTGCCGGGCGTGAAGCCCATGTGGCGGTTTATCTCACTGTTGAAATGCTCAAACAGACTGCGTGGTTGATAGTGTAACACTGCCATGGTCTCTTCTCCTGGGTATGGGTTTGTCACAACTGACATACCAGCAAGATAGGGGCGATCAGACGGGTTTCAAGAGTGAGACCGGGTTTTCTCCCCCGGATCCCGGTCACGTCTTCTCCTGCCTCCCGCGGCACTTGTGCATCCCTGTACATCGCAAGTCCAGGTGCACGAGAACCAGCCGGGGACGGGGTAGGTGTTGCAGGTAAACATGCGGTCACCCGGTTATCAGGCTCTTTCTCATTCCATCCATCGACTGCTAATCAATCGCCGCCGCCTATTTAGAAATCCGGGTTAACGGGCGGGGTTTACCTCAGTAACCGAGCAGGCGGGCGGTCTGATAGAAGCCGAAACTTGCACCCCAGGCGAGCGACAGCGACCAGGCCAGGCTGGTTGCCGTGAATTTCCAGCTGCGCGATTCGCTGAACTGGGTTGCGAGGGTTGACAGGCAGGGGGTGTACAGAAGGATGAACAGCATGAAACTGATGCCCTGCACGGTATCCATCTGCAAGGTCAGGTAGCCATTAAGTGCATTACCTTCAAGCCCCGTCATCGCCACCAGCGCGCCTATGACGATTTCCTTGGCAACAAAGCCGAACAGCAGAATGATGGACATATCTGAACTGATCCCGATCGGATTCAGTACCGGGGTCAGCCATTGCCCCAGCATGCTAGCGTAGCTGCCCGCACCACCGGGGGTAGTGGCTTGCGGATAGTGAGTCAACAGCCATACCAGTACCACACCCGAAACGATAAAGGTGCTGGCACGGCGCAGGAAATGCCGTATTTCGTGCCAGCCTCTCAGCAGGACCTGCTTAAGTACCGGCGGCCGATAGGGCGGCAGTTCCATGACAAAGGGTTCATCACTGCGGTAATGCCTGGCAAAGACGACGGCGGTCAGAAAGGCTGAAGTGAAGCTTGCCAGGTACAGAAAGAACAGCACCAGCGGGGCATCGTGCGGGGTAAACAGCGCCGTGGTAATGAAGACGAAGACCTGCAATCGTGCAGAGCAAAGTGAAAACGGAATCACCAGCATACTAAGCAGGCGCAAGGCGCGACTGCGCATGACCCGTGTCCCCATCAAGGCAGGAACGTTGCAGCCGAATCCCATCAACAGCATTACGAATCCGCGGCCATCCAGGCCCATGCGCGCCATCAGTGAATCGGTAAGGAAGGCGGCGCGTGCAAGGTAACCACTGTCTTCGACGATGGCCATCAAAAAGAAGAACAGGATGATGACCGGTACAAAAGAGGCGACGGTACCGATGCCGTCGTACAGCCCGTCGACAAGAAACCCGTAGAGGCCGGCCGGCAAGACGCCGGCGAGCGGCTCCAGTGCCAGACTGCGCAAGCCATCCAGTATGAATGCAACTGCATCCTGCAGCGGGGCACCCAGTGTATACACTATCTGGAACACCAGGAACATGACCAGGAAAAACAGCGGCAGGCCAAACACGGAGTGGAGCAGTATGCGGTCGATGCGTTCGGTCATCTTGCGCACCAGTCTGGTCGGCGCGGAAATACATTTGCGGGTCAGTGATTCCGCATATTTCACGATTTCATCATCGGCATGCAGGTTTTGCCGGAGTTGGCCGAGTGGCACTGGGCTGGAGTGCCTGATCATGCCGGTAATCGTTTCCCGTGCATCATTGAATCCGGTGCCGTTGCGGGCGCTCAACAGGTGCACGGGACAGCGCAGACCGCCGGCGAGGGACTCGGCATCGATGCGAATGCCAAGCTTGCCGGCTTCGTCGATCATGTTGACCAGGATGATCGGGTGCAGCCCGAGCTTGCAGAATTGCAGCGCCATCGGGAGTTGATGGTCGAGTTGGGTTGCGTTGACGATGACGCCGATCAGGTCGACCGGGTTGTTTTCGAGGAAGTCGCGAACGATCTGTTCGTCGTCCGAAAAGCCGTGCAGATCATAAATACCGGGCAGGTCGATGACTTCAACCGCTTCACCGCCGAGTACCACACGGGCGCTCAACAGTTCGACCGTTACGCCGGGCCAGTTACCGACGCGGGACGAGGACCCGGTCAGGCGATTGAAAAAGGTCGACTTGCCTGTATTGGGCATGCCGACGATGGCAAGTCGTTTCACTGATGTGTCGATATGGAAACCCGTGCGGCATCACGACGGCGTATGATGAGATGGACGCTACCGATACGGATATGCATGGGACCGAGTCTGAAGCAGCGAATGACCTCGGCTTCATGGCCGGTACGCAGTCCCATGGACTGCATGCGCTGGCGGGTTCCGTCCGGGGCATGGATGCCGAGTATCCGGCCCGTTTCGCCCTGGCGCAGGTGGGTTAGGTTCATCTGGTCCACTGGGAATGTTTTCATGGCGATGCTGCTCTTGCAATTGAGAATTGTTCGCATTATCGCTTGCATAAACTTCTTCGTCAAGAGTTTTCGTAACCAGAACAGTCCTGTATGGCAGTCTGAACACTGTTAACCGTAGCATCCTCACCATTCAATTCGTTTGGCCGGACATTTCCGCCGGCTGAAGTGCCGCGCATGGAACGACGGTACCGATTGCCACAGTTGCTGGCAATACAAATTACTGCCGGCCAGCCTCACTTGCCTGGAGGCAGGTGAGGGTTCGCCGGTTAATGCTTGCCATTTTTGCTTACAGCTTGATGGCCTCGTATTTGGTCGCCCGAACCGTCATGCACAAGTGGACATCGTCGCTGATCAGTGATGTCAGAGACTTCATGCCGAACTCAGACCGGCTGATGCCTGCGCTGGCCTTTACCAGAAACTTATCAGCCTTTTTCATGTCACCACCTTCGAGTGGCACCAGCGTGACGTGGAAGATCACCGGGCGGGTGATGCCGCGCATTGTCAGATCACCTTTCAGTTCCGCCGTGTCCTTGCTGGTCCAGCTCATGCTCCGGCTTACGAACAGTATTTCGGGATTACGCTCAACGTCAAAAAAGTTCTCGCCTGTTATCATACCCTTGATGAAGGCGCTTTTTGTCTCGACACTGGCCGTCTTGATAAGGACCATCGCCTGCCCGTTTGCCCGGCTGACCGGATTCAGCGTCATACCCCCCTGGAATTTCGTGAATTTGCCCTCGATTCGCGCCAGCTGGCTGTCGACGCAGAATCCCACCCTGGAGGTGCTCTGTTCGATCCGGTAGAGGTGGCCTTGCTCGGCTGCAGAGAGCATTGTTTCCAGTAGAGCCGAGTCGACCTTACCGGACTTGAAGGCAGCGCATAGCTCATCCTCCGCGGTGAACCCGGGCGTTGGTAACTGCAATATCAGCCCTGCAAGGACAAGTCTGTACAACAGTGTTCTCATGGCTCTCAAGTTCATACTGGGTCTCCTGGGATTCCCGCATTGATAGATTAGCATATCACAATATAATTATATACTATGACATCAGTTCGCAATCTTGGTTCAATCCAGGATAACCTTGTTGAGGTGCTAATAAATCGATTAAATATAGTAAGTTATGATTTTTCGGTACTGCCGGATGGTGTGATGGCAGGTCAGGTATACCGGTGCTGTAATCTGTCCTGTGTGTCAGCCTCCTTCACAGCCAGGGGCTGCCGGATAGCCACAAACAACCGCCTGCGTGGATGGCCAGTGTTTTTTCGATCGAACTTTTCAGGGCTGCCCTGTCAGCATGGTTTTCCCGAATCGAGCGGCCGTTTGCCAGCGCGACGGGTAACAGGGCGCCTGTAATCAGCAGCCAGGGCGTCTGGCCGGTCAGTGTCACCGCAAACAGGATGGAGAGGAAGGCGATCAGGTTAAGGTACGTATACAGATAGCCAGCTCCTGTTATTCCGAGTCGGACCACCAGTGTGCGCTTGCCGGCCCGGGCATCGCTCTGGACATCCGGCACTTCGTTGATCAGCAGGATGTTGGCTACCCAGCAACTGACCGGGATTGAGAGCAGCACTACCGCCCACTGGAATTCTCCGCTCTGTAACCAGGCGGCGCCACAGACCGGCAGTACACCAAATGCGGCGGCAACGGCCAGCTCTCCCAGTCCACGCGCGGACAACTGGACCGGCGGTGCCGAGTACATGATACCCAGACCGATTCCGGCAAGCCCAAGTAAAATAACCGTGGTTCCCCGGTAGATGCCCAGCCAGAGCCCCAGCAGGGTGGCCATCAATAACAGCACCAGGCCCCAGTTTCGCATTTGTGAGACGTTCAAGACACCGTTCTGGATAAGACGCGATCCACCTGTATACGGGAATATACGCTGCGTATTCATGCGATCTGCCCCGTTCAGTTCGTCATAGACGTCGTTCAGTACATTGCTGGCGGCATGCAGCAGGGCGATGGTCAGCAGGGCAAGCAGTGCAGCGATTGCATCCAGACGCCCGGCGGCATACCACCCCAGACTGGTTCCGGTGAATGCCGCAAGCAGCGACGCCGAAAGGAACATCGGCCGGGTGGCCATGACATAACGACCGGCCAGCCTGCAGGATGAATTGCGACCCGACCTGGGGTGTGCCGGTTCTGATGGTGATTGCATCAGATCGGGTTGGTCGCTTTCTGTGGCTGGCCGTAGAGTACCCTGGCGCGCATCTCGAATTTCGCGATGATCTCCGGTGTTGTTACCTCGAACAGGCGTGCGAGTGCCATTTCGAACACACTGCTGCCCGTTTTCAGTTCGACACCCAGCGCCACCCGGCAACCGCCCTGTTGGGATTCCTCGAATTTCCAGGTGATATTCAGGTGCCGGAATGGCGCATCAGCGGTAGTGATGCTGACCTGCCGCGGGCGCTGCAGTTCGGCGGTGCTGGTAAAGGCGTGATTCAAGGGACCCAGGCCCAGTCGCTGTTGTACCCGCAACCGCTGTGTTGAATACTCAAGGATACGCACTTCCAGCCAACCGGGAAGGAACTCCGGGTAGCCGGCGACGTCAGCAGCCAGGTCGAACAGCTGTTCACATGACCAGGGCAGGGTTCGGGTCACGGCAAAACGTTTCATATCCGGAGTGTCGCCTCCCGGCGGGTTGTGACTACAGGGTCATGATAACGTCTTGATGAGCATCAATCTAACACAACGGTCATGGCTGTGATGCCTGTCCCGTTCACCTCGCCATCCCGCCTTGCTCGCTGCGACCGACCAAGTCCGACAGTCTCCTGGACCAGAATAACAATGCGGGTCGCTGCCGTGTATGTGATACTCCAGGCTCGGTAATTACCGGGATGACGCATATATCGTTGACAGGCGGGATATTCACATAGAAGGAGTGTGGTAATGAAATTACGTGTGACCAGAAATGTAATCCTTGCGTTCGCTCTCATGGCGCTCGGTAGCACGGCAGTAGCCGGAATGAGCATGGGTTCGGGCGGGAAGCGCGACCATGACCGGGGGCGGGGATATTATCCCAACTATGAGACCGGCAGCAGGGGGCGACCATGCCGGGGTGACAGGCCGTGTGCCCGGGAAGGTTACCGTCAGGGATACGATCCGGGCATGAGTATGGGGAGTGGCAGAGGTGATTCCCGGCGGGAAGGTTACCAATACCAGGGCCAGTACCGATATGGCCAGGATGGCCCCGGATATGCTCCGCACGGTGGGCCCGGGTATGGGCAGGCTGAACCGCCTTATGCGCCGAGTGGCGGTCCGGGGTATGGCCAGGGTGGTCCGGGTTATGCACCGCGTGGCGGTTCGGGGTATGGGCACGGTGAACCGGCTTACCGCGGGGGTGACCAGTCCTACCGTCAAGGTGGTCCGGGATATGGACGCGGCGGTCCGGGTAATGGAAGCGGTTCGCCATACTATCGCCAGGGGGTTGGTTTCTGAGACAGGTGACGCTTGCAGCAGGCAACAAACCGGTTTTTCGGACCTGCTTCAGGCCTCCTCAGGTGAAAGTTGAACAAAGGAGATAAGTGTGAAAGAGACCTTGATGATCCTGCCTTCCGCGAATGCAGTAGATATTAAGATGGTACGTGTTCCCGCTGATATCGAGGTACATGAGGCCTTTCGCCATGCAACCGGGTTGATCGCCCGTGTCGAGGAAGATCATCCCGATTATGATTGGGAAGATATCGCGTCAGTACTCGAAGACCATGGCTTTGAAACAGTCGATTTTATTCTAGGTCCGGAACTGGATTTCGCTTGAAAAGATGATTGTTTACAGGCCCCTGGTGGCGGTGATTCACCTCTGGCTGCAGATGGCGGAGATACTCGGCAAGAAATCCGGACCATGCTGCTGACAACCTCAATGAACACTGCACACTTGTCCACCGGCAATGGAAACCCAAGTCCGACAGCTTCATAGAGACAGAGATCGACAGATGAATCCTGATCTGGAAAGAGGTGGGTATGCCTCAGGCTGCCCGAGTAATCGGCACAGCCTGGTTCCAGGACAGAGAAATCTATCAGGAACCCCTATGAACTTATCAAACCCTTACGGAGGGATTATGCCACCGGGTGTAACGGGCGGCTTCATATACTTGCGTGAAGGAGAAGGGTTACTGTTTACGTGATGGCCGTGATGAGGTTGTATAATGATAAAAATTATGAGTATATTTATATACAAGCAACCTTTCAGCATGCAGTGTAACTGGGACACCTGTGCAGCCTTCCGGCACCCCGCCGTGTATATGCACAAGCAGCTGTGAAACCGGAGAGTGTGTATTGCCACGGTGCTGGAACCGGCAGCTGAAGATTTTGACAGTAATAATAAATTTGATAGTCAGGTAAACAACATTGAACACCCTTAGACAATACTGGGGAAGGCTTTTCTCAAGGCTGAAGAAAACGTCTGATGCCGGCGGTCAGGACGTAGCGAGACCAAAAGACCTCGAACGCGAAGTATCCGCAATCAGTGGTGAGAACCGCGTGCTTGCGGAGGAAGTGCGCCGGGTTCGAACAGACTCCGGGGATGCCAGTACAGAAGAACACCGGAAGGTTGTCGATTTACAGCAGGTTCGGCATGACATCGAACTAGCCAGGAGTGCGGATCAGCGGAAACTGGCAGAACTGGAAGAACTGAACAGCAACATTGAAGCTGCCAGAGATGCGGATAGTAAGAAAATCCACGACCTGGGAAAACAGCTTGCAAAGCTTGAATCAGAGCGTAACCAGACTCTGGACAAGGTCAGAACACTTGAGGGCTCATTGACCGAAGCCGCAAGCCGCCTTGAACGCGCTGAACAGCAAATCCAGGACCTGCAAGCTACGACAGCGGAACAGGCCAAGCAATACAATAGCATCCTGGTCGAAGCCAACAAGCGCCTTGAGTCCACGGATAACCGTGTCAGTGAGCTGGATCAGAAACGCAGAAATGATCGCCAGGAATTCCTGAAAACCTACCAGGATATGCTACTCCGGTTCCGCAAACAGGATTTGCGCCTGAACTGGACAATTACTGCCGCCGGTTTTGCAATATTGCTGGGAACCGTGGTCGGGGCTGTCATGATCTGGGACGTGCAGCGTAATTCCGCGCTGCTTTCCAGCGTGAGCCTTGACCTCAAGAACTTGATCGCTTCCGTAAATGGACAACTAAGCCTGCAGCAGGATTCGCAGAAAGAAAACCTGCAGCACTCCCTGCCTGCAATGCTCCCGCCGGTTCCCAGGACAACGCTTGCCGCACAACCGGAAAAGAGGACGGCGGCAAACGAGCAGCCGGCACAACTGTCCAGCAATGCCACCATCAGCAAGAACAGCGGCCCTCCCAGGGACAGAGCGGGTATCCGTCAATTTACCCGTGAAGATGCAAGGCGCTTCTTTGAAGAAAATGCCAGGGCTGAAGGGGTGGTCAGTCTGGAAAGCGGGGTGCAGTATAGGATGATCAATCCAGGTTCAGGCAAGGCGCCGACGCTTTCCGACAAGGTCGTGGTTGCTTATGTCGGCATCAAGCCGGATGGTACGATTTTCGATGATACCTACATGAATGAAAAACCATTGACGTTCAGTATGCAGGATGTCTTGCCTGGTTGGCGGGAGGTGCTCTTGAAGATGGAAGAGGGTGCGGAATTCGACTTGTTCCTTCCACCGAATCTCGCAACCAGGGGCGGTGTCAGAAAACGAGGCATGCTTGGATATGAGCCCAGCCTCTATCGCATCGAGTTGCTGAAGGTTGTCGAATAGAAGGCAATTCATCCATACCGGCGGTCTGGTGAGGATGGAACGGTCGACTGTCTATTGACCCTTACAACCCCTCTCTATCCCATATCGGGGTGTTTGACAATCCGCAAATTGGTGAGAAGGATCGGACTTCCGTAAATCACTGCGAGATTTAACCCGGACTTCTCACCGGGATAGGCGCACCGGAAGACACTCTGTTTTCTGGTTATTCAACACTACCTCAATGCACACAATGAAATATGTCCCATCAATGCCGCCCGGTGAGAAATCCGGGTTAAAGGCGGGATAGGGTCAGTTGTTTTGCCCGACGACTGAATCTCCACCATATCTACAGTGCTTGTCTCAAGTCAGCGACGGATGCCGATTATTCCATGAAAATCTTAGTGATAATGCTTCTTGGTTACATTCGTATATATATGGACTTAACGTACTGATTGCCCAAAGTGTAGTGAAACGATACTCCGCTGATCCCGGCTAGAGGGCGGAACGTATTGAATCATTCGATACACAACTTCCAGAATACAACAGGCATTTTCCATGTTCTGTCTCAAATCAGAGACTGTATCAGGGTCTGATTTGCCTAATAATCCTGATTTTCACTTTGTCGATTTTCTAACGATTTGTAAGTTCAACTGAAATTTCCGCTTGGCGCAGACTTTGCTACTTAGTGTTTGAGCTGTGCCGCGGAACATCTCCTCCAGGGATTTCCTGTGTGAGGTTCTCCTGCCCGGTAGTGTGCACGGCACGACAGGTGTTGTGTGATTCGCTAGGCGGAAGTGAAAGCGGAAATCCGGGCACAGTACCAGTCACGCAGTAGATGGCCGCCCCAGCCTGTTCAGGGATGCAGATGTGCAGATAGGCCTGCATCGCGCTCCATATTACGAGTATCCATCTGGATTGGATTCCAGCGGACGTCGCAACAGACAGTGCACAAAGGGACCGAATAATTTTTTCTTGTAAACAGAGTGAAATAGAGGTGAAGCACCATGAGTATTATATTCGAAAAATCTGGCGACATAGTGAGTACCAGCGGTAGGCGGTTGCTGAGGATGGGACGCGGAATTCCGCTGTTGCTCACGATTCTGATGACAGGATCTGCACTGGTATCCTCCGGTGCCGCCCTGGCAGCAAAATCGATAACAAGCAATGCGGGTTGTACCGTATTGTCCTCGGCAATTTATACTGGATATCCCTTTACCGCGAAAATCGTCCGGGATTCGTCGCCGACAGGCGTCTGGTCTCAGCCAAGCGTGGATGTTACTGCAGTATTTACCAAGACGGACGGCGGAACCATCACGAAAACATCCAGTGAGACGATTTCAAAATATGGTGTGACCTACGTAAACGTCACGATTAGTGCGCCGAGTTGTAATGGCACTCCCTGTGAAATTGATTACCTGTCGAAACCGGCCGTCATCTCGGCAACGGTGTCAGAACCCATCAATAAGGGGAAAAGGACCAGGGATACGGTCTGTACGCCGGCAACGGTCCAGGTGAATCAATCCATGTAGTAAATAGCCTTCAGGCTGTTCGCGGTTAACCGGATCTCTTTCCACATCTGAATCGATCCCCCTTGCAGCGGTACTTCGAAAGGAGTACCGCTGATTTTTTATCCGGTGCCCCCTAATTTATCAGATGGTTCCTTAAGCCAAAATTGTGGTAACCAGCCACGGAATCCACAGAATTCTTGAATGCATATTCGGTGTTTTCCGTGTGCTTCCGTGTCGAACTGGACGTCATTGTCGATGCCGCGCGTGAAGCAAGTGCAATCCAATCAGTGATTCCTTAACTACAAGGACGCTGCCATTTTCCCCATTCCGGCCGGTTGCTGGATTGCTGCTACCGGGGGTGGGTGGTAACGGAATCGTGTAAACGCTGAGCCCGCCTTCAGTATTCCTGCAACGATTGATACGGGTGTCTTACATCGTGCCTATTCTTGGCGGTGGCATGCGGGATTACGCCCATTCCAGTCATGCTTGACGACTATTCTGCTTGACCCTTCTGCGCGGCTGTCTGCTCCTTGCTGGCCGGCTTGGTGCCGAGTAATTCGATTTCATAAATCAGGGTCTGGTCTTCGAGCGCGCCATGTCTGCCGAAGCCCAGTTCCGGTGGTATGACAACTTCCCATTTCGAACCCGGCTGCATGAGCTGCATTGCCTCTTTCAATCCCGGGATGACATCCTCTACCGTGAAGCTTTCAGGCGAGCCTTCCAGGGTGCTGTCGAATTCGTTGCCATTGAGGAGGGTCCCGCGGTAATTCACGGTCACCGTGTCGGTCAGTGCGGGCTTGTCGCCCTTGCCGGGCGTGATCACCCGGTACTGCAGGCCGCTGGGGAGGGTTTTCACGCCAGGCTTTTTGGCGTTCGCTGCCATGAAATCCTTTCCTTCCTTGCGTGCCATTTCCCTCTTAAGACGGCGCGCATTCAAGGCGTCGATCTTTTCCTGTTGTTGTGATGTGACAATTTTGTGTTTGAGTTCTCCCAGCAAGGCCTGCATTTCCTCAGGGGAAAGCAAGGGTTCGCTGCCGGCGATTCCATCCTGAATGCCGCGCAGGATGACCGTTGTTTCGGGTTGCAGACCCTGTTGATGCAGATCGGTGCCGAGCTGATGGCCGAGACTGTAGCTGATTTTATCGGCTTCGCTGTCCAGCTGGAGCCGCTCTGCCGCGGCAATGCCATGCTGGGCCAGCGTGAAACACAGGATGATAGTGGATGCTGCAAATCGCATTCTGTTTCTCCCTTATCGTTGTATCGATATGAATTGAATATCGTTTCCGGCGCGACCGGGATTGCTGTGTCGCCAGATTGCTTATAAACATTTAATTGCACTGCCCAGATGACCTGAATTGCTGCGAGGCAATATGTTTATCATGCATTATGTTACATTAACAACCTTATGTGAACTCTACCCTGATTCAAAGCACCAAGGAGGCAGGAAAAGGATGAACAAACCTGGTTATACTGGCCTGAAACACATTTCGCGGCTGGCGCTGCGGATGGCGGTGATGACCTTGGAGAGGGGGATGCCGTAGCCCCGCAGTTTTTCGGGATTCACGACGATCTGGTACTGGCGCACCATGCCACCCACGGTGGCGACCTCGGCGACGCCGGGAACGCCCTGCAGTTCGTATTTCAGGAACCAGTCCTGGATGCTGCGCAGGTCGGCCAGGTCGTGGTGGCCGCTGCGGTCCACCAGGGCGTAGCTGTAGATCCAGCCGACACCGGTGGCGTCGGGTCCCAGTCTCGGCTGCACGCCGGCGGGCAAGTCCGCGGCTGCCTGGTTGAGATATTCCAGAGCCCGGGAGCGCGCCCAGTACAGGTCCGTCCCGTCCTCGAAGATCACGTAGACATAGGAGTCTCCGAAAAAACGACTAGCCCCGTACCACGCCGGCGCCGGGCACCGCCATCATGGTGGTGCTGATGGGATAGGTGAGCTGTTCCTCGACCACGCCTTCCCAGGTGCGCCCCGGGTATGCCGGTGTGCTGATCTCGGCCTTGAGACCCTTCTTGCCCCAGGCGATCTGGTGTTCGTAGATATCCACCATCACCCAGATCTCGCTCAGGTCCACGATGGTGAACAGGCGGTCCCAGGGTTCGACGTATATACCCTCACTGACGTTGTGCAGGGTAATGACGCCTCCCTGCGGTGCCCTGATGGGAATGCCGGGTTTTCATTCCTGCTTACCCATGAATTACATGAGCGGCGATTTACGGGGTTGCCGAAGCCGCAGTGTCCTTGATGACGGAAAGCAGTTTGATCCTGTAGATCAGGACCTGGTTTTCCAGGGGCCCGCGCTTGCCATAGGCTAGCCTGGACGGGAGGTACAATTCCCACTCGGAGCCCTCCGGCATCATTTGCAGTGCCTCGGTCCAGCCGGGCAGTACCTCATCCACCCGGAAAGTGGCTGGCTTGTTGTCAGTAAAGGAGCTGTCGATCTCCTTGCCGTCCACCCGGCTGCCGCGGTAATGGACCACCACGGTATCCGACAACGTCGGCTTCTTTCCTTCGCCCATGTGGATGACCTTGTATTGCAGGCCGCTGGGCAGTGTTATCACACCCGGTTTGCCGGCGTTGTTCGCCAGAAAGACCTGCCCTTGTCTGAGCAAAGTGAGCTCATCGCGTTTGCCGCTGGCGGTCTGCGCCGGCTCGAGTCCCTTCAGCAGGGCTTGCCTCTCCGGTTGGCTAATCAATGGTGTCCCGTTGAGGGCATCCAGCGCACCGCGCAACAGGGCGGCAAGGTCCGGGGTCCGGCCCTGGCTTTGCAGTGTGTTCACCGCCTGGTAGCCGATGCTGTAGCTTTCCCGTGACTGAGCGCTGCCTAGCGGCGTTGCCTGCCCGGCAACTACGCCGTTCATGCAGAGGATGGGTGACAGGACGGTAATCAATCCAACGAGTATGCGCATGCTGAAGACACCATGTTTGGTTGGCGTGTCACGGGTTGGTCGGCGCTGGTCTGGAATAGTAAATCCATGTAAAACAAAGGGCCGCCCGAAGGCGGCCCCCTGAGCTGGCGACGGGCAGGAGCCCCGTCGAGTCAATGCCGGTACTTACGGCACCACGTTACAACCGGGTGCATTAGCCTTGTCACCGACGCAGTACGGGACCATCATCTCGTTGTCCTCGTGCTCGACGATATGGCAGTGCCACACATACAGGCCTTCCTTGTCGAAGGTCGCTTTGAGACGGGTGACTTCACCCGGATAGGAAATCACCGTGTCTTTCCAGCCGGCCTCGGTCGCTTCCGGAGCCCGTGCCGCACCACCGATCACCTGACGATCCTGCACCTTGAACTTCACGAGATGCACATGGATCGGATGTGCATCCGCGGTCCAGTTCCACAGCTCCCAGGTCTCGGTTGCATTGTAGGCCGGGTTTGTGGAGATCGGGTCGGACCACAATTGTACCGTGCCGCCAGCGGAACCGTTGGTGCCGAGGACCGCGGCCTTGGGTGCCATCGGTACACCCCCGGCAGCCGCACAGTCGGCCAGGAAGGTCGGACCGTCACGCACGTTGCCAAGCGCCTTGATGTCGCCGTTCGGCTTGATGCGGACACAGACATCGAGGGATTCCTCCTCGAGCAGCGCCAGGTCACGATCGCCCGGCGTTCCTGGAGGATCCATGACCGCAGCAGGGTCACCCGGATCCGGCAGACTCATGACAAGGGTCATCGGGTCGGAGGCATCCGCCGAGCCATCCGCGTCACCCAAATCCGGCTGCGGACCCGGGTCGGTGGGGCTCAGTCCGTTGAGGGCGGAGTTTACCACGAACTGCATGACCTGGCCGGTGGTGCTTGGATCGGACGGCACGTCCGGGAAGCCGTTGAACGGTGCGTCCGGCGCGGTGTTGATCATGCGCACCTGGGTACCATCCGCCAGACCGCGAAAGTCGACGAGCACATCGGCACGCTCCGCCAGGCCCATCAGCAGGGCTTCCTGCGGGTCGGACGTCGCAACGCTGTTCTTGAAGCCGGACTGGACCTTGACGACGGCCGGCAACAGGCTCTGCTCCGCACCGATCTGGTAGAACGGGACTTCCGTCCCCAGGGTTCCGTCACCGTTCACCTCGAACATGGACAGGTTCAGGAAGCGCGAGTTGCAGCCGTCCAGCAGGCGGAACCGGTAGATTGCCTGCGCCACATCCAGCTTCGGCCAGGTCACGCCGTTGACCACCATGGTGTTGAAGAAGACCTCCGGGTTCCAGATCGGTGAGATGTCGGACGGGAAGGTCATGTCCCCGATGAATGGGATCTTAAGGTCCTTGACCGCCAGGCCCTCGAAGAAGGCGCGGTCGCCCGGATAGAACAGCGAGCCGTCGGCGTTGAAGGAGCGGCCCTGGACCACGATCGGGATCTCGCGATACTTGCCCCGATGTCCACCGAGGCTCTCGGGGAGATTCGTGGTCGCAAGATCCTCACCCGGGGCCGGTGCAGGCCCCGGCAGAGTGCCGGATACCAGGCCGGTCTCGCCACCACCGGGCTCTCGGACCAGCCAGAAGCCCGCCGGACCGGCATACACATTGCTGCGTGTCATACCCAGCGAATGATCATGGTACCAGAGCGTGGTCGATGGCTGGTCGTTTGGATAGGTATAGCTTGCCACGCCATTGGCAGTATTAGTGCCATAGCCGTATTGGTTCGCCAGGCTGCCCTGACAGACGAATTTGGTCACATTGTCGGCCTGTGCCGGATCGGTCACGCAGGTGAAGTCGCTGCCGGTCGGATCCGGCAGCCACCAGGCCTCTGGATATCCGTCGCTCTCGGGGCCGACATGGGCGCCGTGTACGTGGGTCACGATCGGGACCGGGCCGGTATACGGGGCCTGACTCTGGCCGCGGCAATCGGTTCTCGGTGCACCCGAGATGCAGTCGGTACCGGGGTTGGCCCAGTGCACGGTCTGGTCGACCGGCAGCAGGTGCGGCAGGTGCGCTCCCGTGACCGGGTCTTTCAGATCGTTGATCCAGTCGACCGAGGTCGTGGTACCGGCCGTATTCTCCACCGTGTAGGCCGGATAGTTGAACTGAGAGTTCGGTGCCGGAGCAACCCCTGCACCACCGCCAAGTGCCGTAGAGTCAGGAGTCGGATCAGCAGCCGGTCCGTAGCTCCACACCGTGGTGGCAGGGAACGCGTCAGCACGACCATTGATGGTGTTCCAGATGCCGCCCGGCAGGATCTGCTGCTGGAACTGGCGAACGGCAATGTCGTACTGGTGAGTGGCGCCGTTGTTGTTCATGACCGGCGGTATCACCAGTGGCGTTACGTATTTCGGGATGGTCGTTGGATCCAGCGTACCACCCGGAAGCGGCTGGGCCTGAACCGACAATGAAGTCAGTGAAGCCGCGGTGAAGGCAATGGCCCCGGTTGCAGCAGCAACCCATGGTTTTTTCACAGGATTGATGTACATCAGATTTCCCCCTCCGTCGTTGTTGGTTGCTTCCCTAATGTTCTTGCTTTGGTGCTAACATCCAAAACAGGCGTTAGTCTTTTGGTCCAGACTTGGTCTACTTGGCATATCTAGCAGACAGATTCATTGGTGTCAATGAACAATCGCCATCACGTGCAAATTTAGTTTACAAGCATACAGGCCCAATGACCCGCACCCTTCCACCCGTGCGGTCCGCGTCGTCCTGACGGGTTGTTATTGCCAACAGCAATATCCATTCCAGTCCAAAGTGAAAGGTATTTCTTAAGGAGAAATACTCTTGGCATACAATTCGGTACGGCATCGAGAATAGGTCAAACAGGGTCTGGGCCCGGTGATCGATGGCATCGCTGTATGACAGATACTGCTAAGTTCGTCAGTTTCCAAAGCGATTGTCATGTCAAAACTGTCAGGTAGCGATGGTTGGTAATCAATTGGTTCCGATTGCTTGTATAGAGTGCGAGTGAATATTCAATCACGACCACTGACCGGATGATTTCACCGGGTCCCTTTCAGAGGACACATTCCGATTTGTCGGGATGCATCCGGTTATGCTAATTATGCGGTTCCATCCGGATCAAGGATGGTCAGTCAACGAGGCAGGATGATTAGCACCGATCGAAATCCTGTGCCGGCTGGTTGTAAGGTAGGACCGGCGCCACGCCGGGAATAAGCCGGTAGTCAGGTCCCGGTCCGTCCCCCGCGGGGGACGCGGGTCCACACGCACAGGACGATCCATCGGATTATGAATTTTAAAATAGGTTCTAAGAACTCAGGATCAGGTAAACGATGAATATACCCACGGAAATAATAATCCCGGTAACCGTGTTTATGGCTTTGATCGCAGGAACCTGTGCCGCCGCGGACGAACTCAAGCTCAATGAACACGATGCCAAGGTCAATTACAGCATCGGCTACCAGATAGGCAGTGACTTCAAACGTCAGGGTGTGGAAATCGATCCCGGGATCGTTCTCAAAGGGGTGGAGGATGCCATGTCCGGCGTCGAACCGCAGCTGTCAGCGGTGGAGATGCATACCGTCATGACGCACTTGCAACAAAAGGTCAAGGCGGAAGCGCAGCACGAGCAGCAGGGCGCCGCTTCCAGGAATCTTGCCAGGGCGGAGTCGTTTCTGGCAGAGAACGCCGGGAAGGAAGGCGTCGTGACCTTGCCCAGCGGACTGCAATACAAGGTGATCGCCAGCGGTAACGGGGCCTCGCCCGCCGCCACCGACAAGGTAACCGTTCATTACCGGGGAACGCTGATTGACGGCACCGAATTCGACAGTTCCTACAGCCGCAAGCAGCCGGCAACCTTTGCGGTCAACCGTGTCATCGCGGGCTGGACCGAGGCCCTGCAATTGATGCATGCCGGGGACAAATGGCAGCTGTTTATTCCACCCGCGCTGGCATACGGCGAACGCAGTGTCGGCAACAAGATCCCTGTAAACAGCGCCCTGATCTTCGAGGTGGAATTGCTTTCGGTGAACTGAGCTGTTGCAACCTCATCTGCCTGTTGCGCGGGCTGCCATGGAAACCGGTGCTGCATGCGGACAATCGATCGAATCGGCGATCGATTGGAATATGAACCGGTTGTGCCTTCAGGTTTGCCTGAAAATCCAGACTTCCTCGATGCCCAGTTTCGGTTTGACCGATTCGGCATAGGCCCTTGCCTCTCTGGCATTACTGAAGCCGGTGATTTGCAGGCGCCAGTATTCCCTGCCTTTGATAATGGCCTTGTTGATTTCGACCGGAATACCGTTTTCAGTGGCCTTCACGGCAAGCTCCTCGGCGTCCTGTCTTTTCCGCGAAGAAAGCAGGTTGATGATCCAGGGCCCGCCGTTATTGACTGTGCGCGTGCTGGCCGGTGGAGTGGTTTCAGGCGTCGCAACGCGGGCTGGTGGACCTTCGCGGCCGTCATTAACCACTGCATTGCCGGCTCGATCACGAGAGGGCGTTTCATTACCTGCATCTGTTGCGGCAAGACTTTCAGATGCTTGGGCGGCAGGTGACGTGCCGGGCGGTCTATTCTCCGGCTGTGGTTGTGCCAGTGCGATTGTATGGATTTCCGGTGCAGCAATCTCCGGTGCATACGTGTCCTGCTCAGCAGACTGTACTGGAGCGCCAGTCACTCCGTCGTGGTGTACTCCGGATGGCGCCTGACTCTGCGCGGCTGCTGCTGCGGTATTGCCGGTATGACTAGCGGTAACGGAACTCCGGATTTCAGCAGCTGTCCTGTCGTCATTCAATGCAACCGATGTACTTGTCGCTGTGCCGGTCCTGACCGGATTTGCAGGTGTCATCGTTTTGAATTTTTCATTCAGTTCCGCGAATGCCCCGGTTAAAGAGTCCTCAAGCCGGTCCGCACGGCTGTTGATTTTGGAAATATACAGATAGCCTCCGGTTATCAGGATACCGGACAGAATCAATGCCAGGATTCCGGGATAGAGGTTTCTATGGCTGCTTCCCAGGAACCGTCTTTTCCCATTTTGAAGATTGCCGGCTGCTGGCCTGGCAGCGATGCCGGGTTCCTTCTGGCTGAGGACGATGGCTGCATCCATCGCGTGTGCCTCACTGGCGTGATATGACTTGATCAGTTTCAGGAGATAGGGATTCGCATGCCGATAGGCCACATCGATGGTATTGATGTCAACACGGTTGATGATGGAGGGCAGGGTGAATATTCTGCGCTTTCCCTCATGTTGTACCGTCAGCCGCACATCCACCGTTTCCCCTACCGCGAAAGTCAGCAGGCGACCATCCGGCTCGCACTGGATCAGCATGCCCTGCGGTCTGAGCTCCAGAACCACACAACCTTTCGGTACGGTCTTCTGGCCGATCAGCAAGGCATTTACGTGTTTATCGGTGAGGGTATGGTGTTCCATGCTGCAACTCTATCAATCTGTTTTTACTCGATCCTGTTCAGGCAGGAACGTACCGGCCAATTCGGGGTGGATAAAGCCCGTAAGGTGCACTGCATGCCTCTCGAATCTACACCGGGCTAGGAGGCTGTCGGACTTGGGACTGATCTACGGTGCCGGTGGGAGAGCGCTCCATTTTCCTGATCCTTTTCGTCAAATCGCTACGGCTATTCTCCTCAAACGATCAAATAAATGGCCTCACCCTCCCGCCATGCTCGCAACGATCGCCCAAGTCCGACAGCCTCCTAGAGAAAGAGTATCAGAGTCCGGCCCTGGCGGCATGGGATTGCGAGTCCAGGAGGCTGGTGCGACTGACGAGCCATTCGATGACGGGGTCGACGAGTGGGTTGGGTTCTCCCTGATCGGGCAGAAAGACGGCCTGCTGGTAAACCGAAACGATCTCACGATTGTCGGGCGTTGGCATGGGCTGATTGTTCTTCAGTGAGTATCCCGGGTGGTTTCAGGTATTGTGTCCCCGGAACTTCGGGCGATAATCGCCATTTTTCCGTTACCATTTAGTCAGTGTACATACCGGATCAAGCGGATGTAGATACTGGTTTGTTCTGTAATATGGCCGATTCAAACCGGCTGCGGCTCTGTAGCTGCTACCGGGCAGGTATACCGTTGCGTGACATGAGTTGGCGCGTGGGTTGATGGGCTGAACGACGTGAAGCCCAACATTACGGGTCGATGAAATATACAGTCGTTGAGTTTAGCAGGCACAGCCCAAGCTACGGCTTGATTTACCGGTTCTGGGGCAAGGGGATAGCTGTTCCAGCAGCGATACTGACGGACGATTGTAGAGGGTACAGGTAAAGCTGGGGTGGGATTGGACAGAATGGGTAGCAGATGGTCATCCATGACCCGCCTCGACAGGAAAGCCTGTGAGACTGGATCCGGCCGCTCTGGTGGCTGCCGCGCGCCGAAACGGGGGGCTGCGGAGAGCGAGCAGGGCAAACCCGGCAAAAAAAATGACGGTAGGGGCAACTTCACCGATCACATCGTCGACCTCCACGGGGCACGCCGGCGCAGGCGGTCACGATTGCCGCTGCGTGAAAAGGCGGTATACGTTTCCGATACGCCCCAGCATCATCGGCAAGGCAGCAAATGAAAACATAAGCCTTGCAACCTGCATCTCTTTAATCATCAAGTGGATTCTCCCGTTTATTTCAGCACTCGCCCTCACCCGTCGCCTGTACCGGCCCCATGCTGGCGGCAATCCCCGGGCATCCGGGCAGCCGAACACCTGGCGCTTCTTATTCGATTGCTGTCGACCCGCGGCCCGATGCAGCGTCGCCAATCCTGCTCCTGTCGTGAATAAACTGGTGCGACCCGGAACCTTGCCCGGTCGTCACTTTCTAACATGTGCAATGACCCATGTATCCGATACGAGAGGACATCACCATGAACAGAAAACTGTTTATAGCGCTGGCGATCCTCCTTGCTTTCCACCCGCCGCTGTTGGCGGCCGGCAACCTTCCACAACCGGCCCTGCCGGCTGCAGCAACGCAACCGGCCGCACAGCCCGCCGGGGTTAGTGGCCCGGCCGCGTCCCCCGCCCGGGAAACTGCCTGGCTGGGGGTCGTACTGGCCAATGTGCCTGACGTCCTGTTCACACAGTTGGAACAGGTCATACCGCCGGGCCAGGGGGTGCTGGTGGAAGAGGTCGTTCCCGATTCACCCGCCACCCTGGCGGGCATCCAAGTCAATGATGTCTTACTTGCCTATGATGACCAGAAGTTGTTTTCCCCCCGGCAGCTGGCCGGCCTGATACGGGCCGACCGGCCGGGCAGGACCGTGGCTATCCAGGCCATACAGCACGGGCAGAAGAAGATGTTGAACGTCACCCTGGGGAAACAGGAGCTGGCGGCTTCCCTGCCTGGTTACCAGCCGCATGGGCGGTATATGCCGATGATGCCGCACAGGCACATGCCGAAGTGGCCGCCGTTCCCGCCCCCGGGCAGCGGCTCAGGACAACCGCAACTCTGGGATCAATTTGAGTCGGTGGATGTACACACCCTTCCGGACGGTCGCTATCACGCCGCGATAAGCTACAAGGACGACAAGAAGGGCGATATGAAATTCACGTTTGAGGGCACGCAGGATGAAATCCGCGATGAGATCCGGAACAACACCACACTGCCCGACGACAAGAAGCAGGCCCTGCTACAGGCGCTGAACCTGAATCCGGACGGGTTCTTCGACATGCCGATGCTGGGGAACAACCCACTCAACGCCCCGTTTTTCCATGGTTACCCGTTTGAAGACGATTTCTTCAGAGACTTTCCACGGCTGCATATGCCGCCTGGATATCCGTCATACTCCCGGCCGTCCACGCGGGACAACGGTACCGGAAGTGGGGGCGACCTGTTATGAGTCGGGTCTTTCCCTGACCGTTAACAGCAAGGATCCTGCACGAGGCTTTAGAAAATATTGGCGGCGTGGCAGGGACTGACTCCAATGGCACTGACTCGAGTCAAATGGTTGAAAAGAGCGTTATCGCCGCGAAACGGGTAGGTTGGGCTGAACAACATGAAGCCCAACTTGGCGTGATCGCCAAGACCTCTGCTCGTTGGGTTTCGCGAGCTCAGCCCAACCTGCTACAACTAAACTTTGATTACCACGAGCCCTCAGTTCAACTCAATTGTGTGCTGGGAGAACCGCCGTACTGCTGGGAAGGTCGGCGTCGTCGAATCGGAGGCCTGCTTCTCCGCCTGCTTGGCCGCGGAGGGGTCGTCGAGCTTGCGGGCGTCCTGCCACTTCTCACGTGCCTCGGCGAGTCCGACCTTGGGGTACGGGCCAAGGCTGAGGGTCTTCTCCCGGCCATTGACGCGGTACTTGCCGCGCCAGAGCTTGCCGCCGGTCGGAGTGACGAATAGGTATAGGCCGTCGCGGTCGTAGAGCTTCCGCGACTTGTCGCCGACCTTCGCGTTCTTGATTTCCTGGATCGTGAGCATCTGGGGGTATTTCCCGGCTGGGGGTATTTTATACCCCAAAGATACCCCCAGGAAGTCTGCAAAGGCGGGAGATGGCGTAATACTCGGAGATAGCCTTTTGCTAAACGTATTTGCTTGATATAGAAACGAAAAAAGCGCCGCCAAGGGCGCTTTCTCGTGAGTTTTCAGGGGCTTGAAAACTCGGTTCTGGTGGTGGGGCGGCAGCGGGCGTCAAACTCTGTCTATCAGCGGGTTAGGGTTGGCTAGGACGGCTGAGGGTTCACGCGGAAATTAAATCAGGACACTACTGTTCAACCGGACGACCAAGGTGTTGCCAGATTTATAGGGCAACATTTTATGGGTAAGAACCCGAGTGTAATTCTACAATCCGATTTCGATCTGATGTCCGCCTGGGAGAGAACGGATGTACGGAATCACGGTTCTTCACGCAGCACGGTTAGCAAACTTACCAACTCGGCAACGGCAGTGTACGGTTCGGGATCGTCGTAGGCTGTGAAACGCGCCGCCAGCCGCTCCGCTCTTTTTATTGCGATGATAAGGTGTTCGCGCGTACTGCAAAACGCACCGCGCGCGCCTTTCTCGTAGCCCGGGATATGCTGCTTGAGTCGCTGCATAACCTCGTCACGGTGCAGCGGCGACTGAACGTCCTCGTAATGAAGCAGCAGCCACAATTCAAAACTGGGAATCGAGGCGATGGCCTTGAACCTGACGGGTTGCTTGATGTCATTGCGAAGCTTCTTGTCGAGGGACTCGGCCATCGCGAGCGCGTTGCGGTAGCTTTCGTGATCATCGCGGTCGAACACCGCATAAACGTGTTCGAAGGACTTTGGTTGAATGTACTTATGACGGTCGCCATTCTGGAACAAATCCCGGGCGTACTGCACCACCTGGATCGGTGCTGTTCCCAGATCGCTAGGCCGCACAGCGACATTGGCGGTGTGCAGACGATAGAAGGCGCGGATCTCGCAAAAGTAATTTGGCTCGGTTTTGCTGCCTTCTGAGACGATCAGGATGCGGTCATAACTTGCACGTCGAGCTTTCTTGCGTTCGAGTTGTTTTTTCTGGCGCTCTTTGGCACTCCTGTTGAGTGGCATCAGTGTTTCAGCCCTATGGTGCGGCTGAGGAAAGGCACGCCGCCGTAACGTCCCATCAGGTAGCCGCGTTCTAGCGCCTCGTTCTTGCGAGGGCTAAACTCGGATAGGGCCACTAGCGCGGAGGCTTGATCTCGGTCTTTTTCGACAAGCCAGATCTGGTCGCGTCTGAATAGGTCTGGCGCATCGAGCAACGATGTATCATGGGTTGTGAAGATCAATTGTGCGCCGCCAGAGTTGACGTCCGGCCGGTGGAATAGCCGTACCAAGTCACGTACCAACAGGGTGTGAAGGCTGGTGTCGAGTTCGTCAATGACCAGCGTTAGCCCCTTGCCGAGGATGTCGAGTACGGGCCCGGCGAGGAATAGCAGGTTGCGCGTGCCGTTGGATTCGTCTGCGAGTTCGAACACGGCCTTTCCGTTTTCGGTGACGTGGGAGAAGTGTAGCTGGTGTTCTTCAATTTCTTCGGAGCGTACCTCGGTTTTACCGGCTGCCAAGTCGAAATGCACCGACTGGCCGGGTACCTTGCGAGTCACCACATTAATGTCGGCAATGCTCATGTCAGCGGCGCTGAGGAAATCGCAGATGTCCTTATGTCCTTTCGGATTCTTGAGCCACTGAATGGAGATCTGCGGGTTGAGCTTGGTCTGCTCATTAAAAATGACTAAGTTGTCGGCAAACCACTCAAATACGGGTCGTAGGGCTTCGCTGTTGAGCTGCACTGCCATCGACACGAACAGGGCGTTCGGACGTGTGGCTCCTTCCCATACGTTCTTGGCGCCCTTGAGCCCGGAGCCATATTCGTATTTGTCGGTGTCGCTTGCGGCATCGAAGTGACGTTCGAACCACCGCTGCGGCTTGAAGGCCTTGTAGACTAGTAGATGTTCACTGACTATACGCTGCGTCGTCATGGCAAAGCCGTATTGATAGCGTACACCATCGAGCAGAAAGGTGACTTCGAACTCGGTCGGCTCATCGGCTGACTTGGCGTCAAGCTGGAAGGGCTGCACTGCAAATGTTTGGCCGGGTTGGACTGTGCTAGCAGATTCCAGTACGACCCCCCGCATGTACTGCAATGCCTTGATGATATTAGATTTCCCGCTAGCGTTAGCGCCGTAGAGGACAGCACTTCGCAGGAGCATGGGTGCCGCCTTAATGCCTGTGGCCAGGGTATGAGTGTCCTGCAGGGTTTTGTCCTTAGACGCGACAAGGCTGAGTACCTGCTCGTCACGGAGGGAGCGAAAGTTCTTGACACGAAATTCAACAAGCATTGTATTTGATCCAAAGCGTAATTAATAACCTAATATATCGCACATATTATGCAAAACTTCAAAATATTTGTTATTTAAGCGTCGAGTGATGATTTAAAGTGAGGCTTAAGGGAGTTGACCCGTCCATCGCATATCGATTCTCGGGTAAAAGTAGGTCGAATCTGGGAAACCCTGAGTTGAGTAGCATCCGTTGTTCCGTTGTTGTACAAAAAACTCTTGACAGCCCAGATATGGGCTCTTAGCATATCGGAACAACATTGGAACAACGGTATGTGATATGGAAAAGCGTTTCACAGCGACCCTTAGCCGGTCGCAGGGACGGAGTGCATGGGCGGTCATTTTCCGTCATCCGGTTCGGGTTGATCCGAACACCGGAAAACCCGGGCTTCGGGTCCGTCAAGGACTGGGTACATCCGAAGAGTCCGAAGCTAACGACCTGAAGGATCAACTCAATCGGTTGCTGGCAGATGAGGTATTCTGGAGCTTGCCTGCCAGGGCTGAGGCCGAGACACGCTTTCATCGCAGGGTTGTGGAAATCTTCTACCACGGCATGGAGCCGGAGGCGAGTGACTTCAACGCTGTTCGTGAGGCGGTCATTCCTCTGCCAACCTCCGAAGACTCGGACTATCGGCGCGCATTGCTTCTCGGAACTACTGGCGCAGGAAAGACGACGCTGCTCCGTCAGTTGATCGGCACTGATCCGGAGACAGAGCGCTTCCCGTCTACGTCGACGGCGAAAACCACGGTGCACGAGACGGAAGTCATTCTCGCGCCTGGCCCTTACAAGGCCGTCGTTACCTTCTTCCCGATCGACGAGGTGCGGGAACATCTAAACGAATGTATCGCCGAGGCTGTTTTGTCTGCCTATCGCGGCGACGCTGACGGAGAAGTGCTTCGCAAACTGCTGATGCACGTGAACCAGCGGTTTCGCTTCAACTATGTCCTCGGGAATGGCCCGCAGGTTGATGACTCGGAGGATGACGAGGACGATGACGAAGACCTCGTCGCAGAGCCAATCGATGAAACCGCTGCTGACAGCGTGATTGACCTTGAAGCCACAAATGCTCTACTGGTGAAAGCGCTTGCCGCCCTGCGGGCCATCGCCACTCGCCATGGTGATCAACTCAAGGCAGAGCTTGGGGCAATCGACGAAAAGGATCAGCGCGTCGTCGATGAAATCTTTGAAGAGGAACTCGACCGCAGCCTACGGGAGGACGACGAGTTCCACCGAATCAGCGACGAACTGATGGACGAGATCGAACTTCGTTTCTCGCTCTTCATCGACGGCACAGTTCGCCGCAGCAAACAGGGCTGGCCCCAGTCTTGGGCGTGGGAAACGGCCGATCGTACGACCTTCATTAAGATGGTCACCCGGTTTTCCAGCAACCACGCCCCCCGCTTCGGCCGATTGCTCACGCCACTGGTCAATGGCGTGCGAGTATCCGGCCCCTTCCTGCCCGAATGGAACGACGGGCAACAGCCCAAGCTGGTTTTACTCGACGGTGAGGGGCTGGGCCACACACCCAAGTCGGTTGCTGCCATTTCGACGTCGTTGACGCGGCGAATTGAAACCACGGATGCTATCGTGCTGGTCGACAACGCTGTCCAGCCGATGCAAGCAGCTCCGGTTGCTGCGATGAAGGAAATGGTCGCCTCAGGCAGCGCCAGCAAGCTGCTGCTGGTGTTTACGCACTTTGACGAAGTCAAGGGCGATAACCTTCCAAATGCTACTGCGAGGGAACAACATGTACTCGCCTCGGCCGAAAACGTGCTGGCTGCGATTGGTGAGGAGCTAGGTCCGTTCGCTGAGCGCGCCCTGCGATGGCGCCTGAAGGAAGCATGCTTCTTCGTTGGCGGAATTGACGGAAACCTGGATGCGAAGAAGAAGATACACAAGCGAACCATCACCCAATTGCAATCCTTGCTAACGGCTATCGACGGCATCGTGGAGAAGCCGGCGCCGGTGCAGACAAAGCCTGTTTATGACCGAATGAACCTTGTCCTTGCGGTGAAGAATGCTGCAGAGAGTTACCACGATGCATGGTGGCCGCGCCTTGGCTTGGCCTACAAACCGGGTATCAGCAAAGAACACTGGAAGCGCATTTGGGCATTGAGTCGGCGACTTAGCACGCCGGGGCTTGGTGACGAATACGACAACCTGAAGCCTGTCGCTGATCTGCGCAAGCAACTCCAGGATCGCCTGTATGTCCTTCTGCAGAACCCGCTGCGATGGGATCCTACTGAACCCACCGATGACTCAGAAAAGCAGCAGGTGTTCGACGGGTTGGCGAAGGCGCTTTCGGTAAAGATGCTAGATCTCGCGACCCGCCGCGTGCGCGCCGAACGCATGTCGGAGTGGCAGTCGGCCTTCAACCAATCCGGTCGTGGATCGAGCTATGTTCGCGCGTCAATCATAGGCGAACGAATATATGACCGCGCTGCGCCGATACCTGACGTTACCCCCTCTCCGGACAGAAACTCTTTTCTCCACGAAGTTGCAGCCGTGGTCGAAGGCGTCTGTCAAGACATTGGCGCCGACCTAGCTTGACGGCCGGGTCATGACGATTCCGCAGCGCACCGGGCAAATGTAGCCAAGCTTTGACATGGGATTGATCTGAGGGTGGATAAACACAATTCTCAACAATAGGATACGGACTTCTTCAGGAAGAGACTCTTATGCTTCTTCCGCAAGTACAAGACTCTGCCGGAACCGGACAAGAAGAAGATCCGCAAGATCCTCGACGCCTGGGACGAGGAATGAGCGCGTTGAAAAAGCCCATGGCCGAGGCCAACCGTCTCTCGGTCATGCTCAATACGGTTTTGGGCACCGAGCGGTTTCCGGTCCCGGTCGCTGAACTGGCCTTGGAATATTCACGCCAGTGTTTTCCCGATTCGCCGGTCACCAAGGTCCAGGGGGAAGCTATCGAGGGCTTTGAAGGGATGCTGACGGCGAACAAAGCGCGATCGAAGTGGTTGATCCTCTACAACAGCGCCGTGCGATCGGAAGGACGCAAGCGCTTCACCATCGCACACGAATTCGGTCACTACCTGCTGCACCGCCACCGCCAGGACCGGTTCGCCTGCGGTGACGCTGACATCGAAACCGGTGACCGCACAGAACGCGACATTGAAGCCGAGGCGGACCTGTTTGCTTCAACCCTGCTGATGCCGCTGGATGACTTTCGGCGGCAGGTGGGCGGGCAGCTCGCCAGCTTTGATCTGCTGGGACACTGCGCAGACCGCTACGGTGTCTCGCTGACGGCCGCCGCGCTGCGTTGGACCGAGATCGCCGAGCAGCGCGCCGTCCTGGTGGCCAGCCGCGACGATCACATGCTGTGGGCGAAGTCGAGCAAAGCGGCCTTCAAATCGGGGGCTTACTTTGCCACCCGCAAGCACACCATCGAACTGCCGCGCGATGCGCTGGCGCACAGCCACAACATCTCATACATGGTTGATCAACAGACGATTCGCGCGCAGTGCTGGTTTCCGCGTGAGCCGGCCGCCATGCCGCTGACCGAGATGACCGTGGTCGCCGGGAACTACGACTACACGCTCACCTTGCTGTTGATGCCGGAAGCCGAGTGGCAGGGCGCGATCCATGACGAGGAGGACGTGCTGCTGGTCGACACCTACACGAATTTCATTCGCAACGGCCAGTATCCGGTCAGCTAGTGAGCGTGAGACTGCGGGGCTTTTTGACAACAGCTGGCAGCAACCCGGGACAATTTCACTGCATGTGAGTTGGACAGAGAGGATCGCGGTGGCATGTGCGGCATGGTTCAGCCGCGAAAAGGCATCACCTCCCTGGTTCGCAGATGAAATCAGGTTTTGCCAAAAGTTGCCCGCCGCCTCTAATATAAATGATCGCTAAACGGGGACTTCCGACCCTAAGGGAATTCGCCGAAGCGTAATATTCTCATTTTGAATAAGCTGCAAAAAGTGCAAGTGCACGTCGGGAAATACATAATGAAAGGCGCAGTTAAATGGTTTTCTTATGAAAAGGGGTATGGATTTATCTTTGTCGAAGGTGAGACGGAAGATCTATTCTTTCACCTGAGTGAATACCGATCTGGAGAAGTCATACATACTGGAGACAAGGTATCCTTTGAAATAGGTGTCGGAAAAAATAATAAGCTCGCAGCAAAGAATGTAAGTTTTGTTAGCCGAGTAAAAAGTCAACCGAGTATTAATTCATACCCTGCAAAGAAACAGGGCAGGCCATATCACGGCAAATATACAAAGCTAAAAGATAAAGGAACTTTAGGCCGTTTCTTTTTCGGCGCGTTGCTGGGTTGGGGAGTCGGCTTCGTACTCGGTAGTAAAATCTGGATAGGACTTGGCTATATTCTTGGTGTGATAGGTGCGATTTCGGTCGCGTCACTTTTTGCTTCTTATGATGGCAGTAGAGAAATTACAGAGACATGTTTGAAATGCGGTGGTACTGGTAAAGTTACTGCTATTAACGAAAACTATATTGGCTTTCAATGTGAAAAGTGCAAAAGCTTCTGGAAGAAACGCAACAAGGATGGAATAACAACTGACGATATTGAACGCTAGCCAGTAATTCAAAGGTTCGACCTGTGGCCTGAAAAGCGTGTTAATCGGGGAGAAAATTACAGGCTAGGCTAGACGGCCTCATGGCGCTTGAAGATGTTAGCGCCCTAGCACTTGTCGATATCAATGTCCAAGGCATCGGCCAGGGCGAAGAACACCTTCGATCATTTCATCTGCAACGCTCAATATCTGTTCAGATAGTGGTATCAGGCTGCTTGGCTTTTGGCAGTAGCCCGCAGCAGTCCTCACCCACCCCAAACTCCCTTATGGTATTGGTGACGGTTTTTCCGGAAAATAACGCATCAAACGCGTTTGACGGACAGGACCGATACCGATGCATGAAATTAACCATCTATCCCCGGACAGAATGACCCCGGAGCAGCGGCGGCACGAGATTGCCTCGTTGCTGGCGAATGGTTTTTTCCGTCTGCGCAGCACATGCTCTCCGAAGTCCGCAAATGACCTGCCAGAGAGCGCGTTTGTACTTGGCTTCGCTCCCCAACAGAGCGTTCATAACGACACCGTCAACAACGAAAACACGGAGTCGAAATGAACCCACCCACGAACCGATTCACACCTCCCCCATCCGTTACCGCGCAAATCGCCCGGCTGTCGCAGCTGCCGATGGCCGAGATCAAGGCGCTTTGGCGGAAGCTTCACGGTACGGAGAACCCCACGCACAACCGCCAGTTCTTGGAACGTCGCATCGCCTACAAGCTGCAGGAGAACGTGTTCCGCACGGTTGATCCCGAACTGCTCGAACGCAACGCCCGCCGTATCCAGGCGCTCATCGAAACCGGCAAGGCCCCGAAGCGCGACCGGGAGCTTCGCCTCCTGCCCGGCACGGTGCTGACCCGCGAGTACCGCTGTGTTGAGCACCACGTCGCCGTCACGCAGGACGGACAGTATGAGTATCAGGGCCGGCGCTACCCCAGCCTCTCCATGATCGCCCGCGAGATCACCGGCACGCGCTGGTCCGGACCGCTGTTCTTCGGCCTTAAGGGGCCGGCGAAAGCGAATCAGCACAAGTTACGAGGGAACCGGCCATGAGCACCCACCTCACCCGGCGCCTGCGCTGCGCCGTCTACACCCGAAAATCCACGGAGGAGGGGCTCGATCAGGAGTACAACTCCATCGACGCCCAGCGCGACGCCGGTCACGCCTACATAGCGAGCCAGTGTGCGGAGGGGTGGATTCCGCTCCACGATGACTACGACGATCCCGCCTACTCGGGCGGCCACATGGAGCGGCCGGCCCTGCAGCGGCTGCTCGCCGACATCGAGGCGGGGAAGGTCGATACCGTGGTGGTCTACAAAATCGACCGGTTGACCCGCTCGCTCACCGACTTCTCGCGCATGATCGAGGTGTTCGAGCGCCACGGCGTTTCGTTCGTCTCGGTCACCCAGCAGTTCAACACCACCACCTCCATGGGGAGGCTGATGCTCAACATTTTGCTCTCCTTCGCCCAGTTTGAGCGTGAGGTGACCGGCGAGCGCATCCGCGACAAGATCGCCGCAAGCAAGCGCAAGGGGCTGTGGATGGGCGGCATACCGCCATTGGGCTATGACGTCGACAACCGCCGGCTCGTCCCCAATGTGAAGGAGGCCAAGACCGTCCGGCACATCTTTGAGCGTTTCGTCGAGCTCGGTTCCTCGACCCGGCTGGTGAAGGAGCTGCGCCTCGACGGCGTGACCTCCAAATCCTGGACCACCCAGGAGGGCAGGGTGCGTGAAGGAAAATCCATCGACAAGAGCCTCATCTACAAGGTTTTCAGCAGCCGGGTGTACCTCGGCGAAATCCGGCACCGCGACCAGTGGTATCCGGGCGAACATCCACCGATCGTGGAGCGCAGTCTCTGGGACGCCGCCCAGGCGATCCTCGCCCGCAATCCGCGGGTGCGAGCCAATGACACCCGTGCCCGGGTACCGTTCCTGCTGAAAGGGCTCGTGCAGGGGAGTGACGGCCGCGCACTCACCCCCTGGTTCACCCGCAAGAAGAACGGGCGCCTCTACCGCTACTACCTGCCGGTGCGCGAGAACAAGGAGCATGCCGGCGCCTCGGGACTGCCGCGCCTGCCGGCCGGGGAGCTGGAAGCGGCAGTGCTGGAACAGATGCACCGTGTGCTGCGGGCACCTGAGATGATCACCGGTGTGGCCGAGCACGCCACCCGGCTCGATCCCTCCCTCGACGAGGCCCAGGTCACCGTGGCCATGACCCGGCTGGAGGCGATATGGGACCAGCTCTTCCCGGCCGAACAACAGCGGATCGTGCGGCTGCTGATCGATAAGGTTATCGTCTCGCCCGACGACCTCGAGGTGCGGTTTCGGTCGAACGGCATCGAGGTGCTGGCGCTGGAACTGCAGCCGGAGCCTATTGCAGAATCCATTGAGGAGGCCGTGGCATGAGCGAGATTCTCTTCGACCGAACCGGCCAGCCCGAGGTGATTGCCGCGAGCGACGGGAGTTTAACCGTCACGGTCCCGATCCGGATCAAACGTCGCGGTCTGCGCAAGGTCGTGACCTTGCCGGATGGCGGCAACATGCAACCACGCCCCTGGGATGACACGCCGACCCCATTACAACTTGCACTCGCCCGTGGGCATCGGTGGCTGGCCCTCATTGAATCAGGCGAGGCAAAGTCCATGAAGGAGATCGCCCGGCGTGAGGGCGTCGACGACAGCTACGTAAGCCGCATGGTCAATCTGACTACTCTCGCACCCGACATTGTCGCTGCGATCCTGGACGAGACCCTGCCGCCGGAGGTGACGCTGTTCGAGCTGGCGGCGGGGATGCCGTTGCTGTGGGAGGAGCAGCGGGGGAGAGTTGGAGGGGATTGTTGACTTGTCTATTTATGGCTTTAGCCAACACAGAAAACGTTATTTGTTGACAAAGTACACATACTGTCACTATCGTGTGCGGTATCCATCTGAGAATAGGGGCCGCTTATGTCTACCAATAATCTTCTCGGTATAGCCGAGGTCGCTGATTTAGCTGGAGTTTCAAAGCAGGCTGTTAGCAACTGGCGTATGCGATACGACCACTTCCCTCGCCCTATTCAAAACCTTCAAAGTGGACCGGTCTGGGACCGTGAGAAGGTTGAAGCTTGGGTGAAAAGTTTCAAAGGCGAGGAAACTCACGTCCTCAGTTTCATTAACCTTAAGGGTGGCGTTGGAAAGACCACTACAGCAGTTGCCATAGCCGAGATGCTTGCACAGGACGAACGCAAGCACGTCCTCCTTATTGACCTCGACCCGCAGACCAACGCGACTGTTACGTTGATCTCGGAAGACCAATGGGCAGAGATGGACAAGGACGGCAGGACTATCGCCCAACTCTTCGAAGATCGGCTGAATCCCCATAACTCGCCGAAATTCGACATCGAGAAAGCGATTGCCCGCCGAGTCTCGACCATCAATGATGGCATCGCACGACTCGATCTACTGCCTTCGAGCATACGACTTATCGACCTCCAAGATCGCATTCCAATGATCGCGTTGTCCGGCAACTTTACCGCGAATCCGCTGGAGATCCTGCGAGGAGCCATTAAGCCGGTGATTGACCGTTACGACTATATTATTATCGATTGCCCGCCGAGTCTCGGCACAGTGACCAAGAACGGGCTCAGAATCTCAACCGGATACATAATCCCCACTATCCCCGATATCGTGTCGACTTGGGGCATATACCAGATTGTCGATAACGTTGAACGCTTTGCGCAGGATATCGGACGTCCAATTCCGCCGCTCGGTATCGTTGCTACAAAGGTGCAAGCCAACAACCTGCATGGGCGCGTTATCACTGATCTGAAAGCGAAGCGGTTAGGTCGCTTTAGTGAGCCGGGTGGGTTGCCACAGCCGCCACTATTCAACAATGAAATTCCACAAACCGTATCAGTGGCTCGTGGTGCTGACGTAGATGCCGACATCCGAACCTTCAAAGGAAAATACGGTACTGCCTACGACGCATTGCGCGGCCTTACGCAGGAGATCAAGCAGTTATGCGAAAAGAAAAAGCACTGATTCGTCTCCTCCGTGGTTTAGTAGAGTTGCTTGCTGAGGAAGCATTGCGCAATCAAGATTTTGCTAGCAAGCTCAATTCCTTGCTATCGGAACTGCCCGAAAGGAAGACCACTCGGAAGAGATCAACGACGATACCACCACCCGAGCACCTACCAGACATTCATGCAGAGTGGAATGCTCGTGGGGAAACAGACTTCCGACTTTGGCTGCGTGATCTACCAATTCCCGTGTTACGTGCGGTTATCCGCTTGGAAGACATGGACGCAACACGCCGTACGTCCAAGTGGAAGGAAGCGGAGAAATTGGCCGAATACATTGCAGATAGTCTACAGGCACGACAGTCTCGGGGTTCAGGGTTTATTGGGAGAGACGCACATGAATGAGTTTCCACAAGCATGTCCCCAACAGGTCGCCGGGAAGTCCGTTGTCGCGGAATACAGCAAGCGTGACCGCTATCAGCGGATTCTCGGTAAGGTATCGATGCGCCGGAACGCGGCCAGGCATTTGGCACGAAGTCGAAGGAGCACCTGTCCGAGCTGGTTGCCGGCAAGTCCGTCGCGGTCGACTACCACGACTACGATCGATACCAGCGCATACTCGGCAAGGTGCTGCTGGGCGGGGAGGATGTGAACTTGGAACAGGTCGAGGCGGGCATGGCTTGGCATTACAAGAAATATCAGGGTGAGCAATCCGTTTCAGACCGGGTGAAGTATGCAGATGCCAAGCGGGAAGCTAGGAGGCGCAAGCTTGGATTGTGGCGGGATCCCGACCCAAGTGCCGCCGTGGGAGTATCGACAGGCCAGCCGCGAAAGCGTGAAAGGCCTAGAGCCATTTGTGGGAAAATCCACGATTAAAGATTCTCAATGAAGGCTCTATGGATTTACCGGATCTCAACTGCTGCAGTTTTAAACAATTAATCTATTGAGAAAGCTGAGCCACAGCGATACGAGAGCAATGTCATCAAATGCGCAGACAGAGAGGACCATGAGCCAGCTAGCAGATATCTTCAATGCTGTCCGCGAAACGCTGATTAGGAACTCCCACTATTCTCGGGAACAAGTGCTCAATCGCCTGGAACGGTGGAACCATATCAATTTCTCAGACTTTGACGACCGCGCATTGTATGCGGTGCTCGCCTACATCCCCTTCTATTCCGGTATGAAGGCGAAAACCGTCACCGAAAAGCTTCCGGCGATCCAGAAGTACTTTCCGGACTACGACACGGTAGCGGCCTATGACGAAGGCATGATCCAGCGCATCATGTCAGACCCCGAAATGGTCCGCAACGCGGACAAGATTCGGGCCACCATCAGTAACGCAAGGAAAGCGCAGGAGCTGGCCCGGTGTTATGGCTCGTTTAAGGACTATCTCGCCTCGTTTGACTTCGACGATAGTGAGAGGAAGCTGGAGCAAACCGCCCACACCCTGCAACGTACTTTCGCTTACCTAGGTCCTGCTACGGTGCACCACTTTCTCACGGACATCGGGGCAAAAACCATTAAGCCGGACCGTGTCATCATGCGCGTGCTCTATCGACTTGGACTCGTGCCCAACGTTCAAGCGCTGGACGAGGCCCGTCGTATCTGCGGGGCAATGGCGGAAGAGACCAGTTTCAGCCACCGCTATGTGGATATGGTGCTGGTCAAGTTCGGCCACGTCGTCGACGACATAGATCTGGGTATCGGCACAGGCATCTGCCTGGAAGCTAACCCCCAGTGCCAACGTTGCCTGGTGCAGACTCACTGCCGTTACTTTCAGCATGGTGGGCAGCCCGTTCAACAAATACCGGCGAATCAGAGTATGGAGCCAGTCCAGAAGGCGGTCGCATCTTCTCGGCCACACTATCCACGACCGACCGCAGACAATTCCAGATCGGTCAGTGGCGCGACCACCATACGTGCGCAGTTTGAATACGCCTGGAGCCGATACTGCCTAGGAGAAAGGGGTGAAATCCTCCGGGCAAATATAAAGGCATACGCCCGTAACCATGGACTGTCCCAGACATATCACAATGCCATGGCCTGTATTGCGACGCTTGTTCGCTGGCGCGAGGGTGTCGGCGTAGAACTCGGGATGAAGGCGCTGCTGCTCGCTGCGGAGCTGTCGCCACCGAAGAACGACCTGAACCATCATGTAGTACGCTGGAGCGCATATCAGGCTGGTTTCATCCCTTCTGCTACCGCAACCGTCACGCGCGCGATGCTTCAACGTGCGACCGAGTGGTTGCACAGCTGCGGGGGCTTATAGTGTGGGAGGGTCCGGTTCCGGTGGGTCAATTCGCCGCCGAGCGACATAGCCGCCATTTTTTGATGAAACGGCGCTGCCGGAGGTGACGCCGTGTGACCTGGCCGCGGGTGCAGCGTTGTTTTTGGAGGGGTAGTGGGGGAAGGTTGGTGGGGGGCGATAAGTCTCCTTGGACCACGCGATAAATGCATGCATGCCGGTTGAATTAGTAGTGATGAATAAGTATTTCTACGTACTGTATCTGGAGGCAGAGCAAGATCACAGTGGAAGTGAAGCGACCGAGAATTTACCATTCTCACGCTAAGCCGAGGTGGCCAATCACTAAATTCGACAGAAGGGATGTCTTTAATCGATCAGTCAACAACGAAGGCTGAGTAACAGGAAAGTCTACTTATGGCTCTGTATGTTTACATCACTGAGGAATGCAGAAACAATGCACTCCGCTATGCGCTATCGGACGAACTCGACCGTTTCAAGGAAAGGATTGAGAAGTCACAAAGCACGAGTCAGTTCGATCCGTTTCCCCCGCCTTACCTCGTCAAGAAGAAACTGGGTGGACGTCAAGGCCGATTAATTGCTGATCTCCGAAGGCAAGGTGACCATGCGGTAGTAGTTTTCCTCGCCATCATGATCCGGGGAGACAAAGCCTACGAAGATCAGTTCTCGGCCGATCCAGTAGGCTATGGGAAGCAGTACTTCAGTGACTTCGTCGCCGACGATCAACTTGCTGCATATCTCGAAGATCGGACGAGAGTGGAGCCCCCACCGGCGAAGCCAGTACCAAGCGAAGTGGAGTATGGGTTTCTTTATGAGGTGTTTGCCCATCGCCAGAACGCGTCGGATGAGGATATGGTTTATGAAACGCTCGAGTGGAAAGAGGCCGTTTCAGAGGAGAGAATCGCTAACCAGCTTGTCCGCTTCGCCCAACCCTGTCTCGAAGCGCTTTCAAAGGAACCGGGCGTTCATTTTCTCGATATCCCAGGAAAAACTGGATGGGGCATGTGGGTTTATCGGAGCGAAAGCCAGTTGCTACTAATTATGCCCGTCTCCGACGCCACAATAGAGAAAGCCTCCGAAGTCGTAGGCCGCTACCGAGACCAATTGGGAGGTGGCAATCTGACGCACATCATCCGAACGAGCCGACGTGCGTATCCGGCATACATGCTCGCAGACGAGGATACTTGGGTAGAAATTGAGAAAGAACCTGTGGCCAACATGGCGCTCTCGCCCGAGGAATCCGAGGTTTTGCTCAGCGCACGCCGGACAGACGGTGCGTTCCCACTTTTCGTGAATGGCCGCGCAGGGAGTGGCAAATCCACCATTCTACAATACCTATTCGCGGATCTGCTCTACTATTACCTAAGTACACCGGTAGCCCAAGTGGTAGCACCTCCTGTTTACCTAACGGCAAACGGCGAATTGCTGCGGGTCGCGCGGAGTTTTATCGAGCGGATGCTATGGAATGAGGCAACATTCCGGGAATCCGGAAAGGGCAAACTGGTCGAGGAGAACCGCGAGATTCTCGACGAGGCTTTCCAGGAATTCCAACCCCACCTGCTCTCCATGGTCGATGCGCGGACTAAATTAGAACGATTCGCGCTTTCCCGTCGTGTGGATTATTCTCAGTTCCGTAAACTTTGGAGAGAATGGTTCGGTAAGGATCGCAGCGCAGCACGAGAATTCGGGCCGGACATTTCTTGGCACGTCATTCGAAGCTACATTAAAGGAATGCTTTCGGAAACCTTGATGGATCCCGACGACTATGTGCAGTTGCCGGACAACCAGATCACTGTGACTCGGCAGACATTCCAGGCGGTCTACGAGCGGGTCTGGGAAGGACGCTACTCCAAAATAGCGGAAGCCAAAGGACTTTGGGACGATCAGGATCTAGCCAGATTTATTCTTGATAACGATTTAGTTAAACCCACGAACCCCGCGGTGCTTTGCGACGAAGCTCAAGATTTCACCCGGATCGAGCTCGAACTTCTATTACGCCTCAACTTATTCTCGGACCGATCAGTGCCACCACACGACCTGAGCCGCGTGCCCTTCGCCTTTGCGGGAGACCAATTCCAAACCCTGAACCCGACCGGCTTCCGTTGGGATGCCATCAAGGCATCTTTCGTCGAGAAGTTCATCCATGCACTCGATCCAGGCGGGCGTTCGGGTCGAACAGAACTGAACTATAGGGAACTTCATTACAACTATCGTTCTACGCCGCCCATTGTGCGTTTCAGCAACGGGGTTCAGGCATTAAGGGCGGCGCTCTTCAAAATACCGGAGCTGCGTCCACAAATCCCGTGGGCTCTGCCCCACATGGTGTTTCCGGTGGTTTGGTTCGACTCGGCGGATGCATCCTTCTGGAAGAAGTTCAGAGATACCGACTCGTTCGTGGTGATCGTACCCTGCAACGAGGGAGAAGAGGCTCAGTTCGTAAAAGACGATCCCCTCCTAAGCCAACATATTCGCGTCGAAGATGGGATTCCGCAGAACGTCCTGAGTGCCGCTCGGGCAAAAGGCCGGGAGTATCAGGTCGTGGTTGTTTACGGGTTTGGGGCGGACGCACCGACTAATCTCATGGAGACACTTGAGTCTGTCCCCGGTGAGGACGAAACATTGCAGGACGATTTGTTACCCCTCCAATATTTCATCAACAGGCTCTACGTTGCGGTTAGTCGCCCCAAGCAAAGACTGATAATCGTAGATAGCGAGGCAGGGATCAAAGGTCTTTGGGATTTTGTGAACCGCGAGGAGGTCTGGAAGCGCGTCCTCGATGCCGCAAACCGTGGACGCACCGTGTGGAGTATCGACCCCGAGGATGCGAATTCCCCGGCCGTCGAGGGCATGACAATGGGCAAAGCGGAGGATCTCACCCGCGAGAGCGCGGGTAATCCGATGGACAACGCGAGGACTTTTGAAGAGGACGGTCGGGCCAGGCAAGATTCTTTCCTTCTTCGACAAGCGGCCCTTGCTTATAGGAGTGCCGGCGATGTGACCAAGGCAAGCGAGTGTCGCGCGCGTGCGCTGGAGCTCGAGGGGGAGCGCCTCGAAGCGGCGCAGGCGTATGTGGAAGCCGGATTCTTGGTCCCCGAAGCTGTCCGGTGCTTCTGGAAGGCCGGGAAGACAGGCTGGCAGCACCTCATCGAATTGGGCAAATCAAATGCGAGGGTATCTAGGGAAACGGAATTTAAATACGCGCTTGCAATCGGAGAAAAAATCCAATCCCCTGAACGAGGAATTGAGCTTCTGGATGAAGTTGCGAATCGACTTTCGGATGTCGGATTTTCGCTTTATGTGGCATCCGAAAACGCATGGCGCGATGGGATCAACTTCATCGTGGATTATATTCAAAAAGAAGGACTCCCCGCCATGGCTCCAATGTTGGAGGCGGTCCTCGAAAAGATCGAAGCCGGCGGCGTTTCGCAACCGGATCGGAAGATGGCTGAGGTCCACTTCTCGGCGGCAAATCTGCAGAAGGCCGTGTATCGATGGGAAAAAGCTGGGGAAACGAACTCGGGTGACTATAAGAAGGCAAAAGCCGCCATCGAACCATACCCTGCAAAGCTTACGGCGCTAATGAAAGCCGATGCAATTGATGAAATTATTCAGGAGTTTGAAAATCATCCGAAAACACCTCTTGAGCCCAGCGCTCTCTGGGGAATTGTATCGTCGGCTTACCTCCAGCGCGACCGTCTCAAGGAGGCGTTCGATGCTGCATGGGAATCTCATGATGCTGCCGCGATGCGTCAAGTCGCGCTCAAGGCGGTGTCGCGAGGAGAATCCCTCGCGGCGAGTAGAGCACTGCACGGTTCATTGATCGCAATGGTCGGAACTGGAGCGTGGGACGCGTTGGCTAGGTTTGCCTCTACGCTCGATTTTTCACCAGACGCCAACTGGTCCGCTGATGGGGCTCGCGAATTGGTCGAAGGTCATGCAGACGAACTCCAATGCACTCTTGTTAGAGCCTTGGCCAGATCGGAGGAGTTTCCCGAGTTGCCTGGACATCTTCAGCGGCAGTTCAGCGAGTTCCTGCGACGTTTCCTTCGCGTTAAGGAGGGTCGATGGCGAACTGCCGTATCGGTGGAAGAGGCGGGATCTGCCATCGAGCGTGGTGGGCGGTTTACTGACGCTCTAGGCTTCTATGAAGCTGTTGCCCGAGAGGCGAATTTCTCAGATGCTGAAAAGCAGTTCGTCCGCCTCAGGTGGATCGTCTGCAAGAACAGGCAGCTTGAATACGAGCACGAGATGGGAGGAGAGAAAAGCCGTCGCGCACTGGACGTTCAGCGGGAGCTCTCCGAGGCGATGACGCGCCTGGGAATCAAGCAGGTTGTCGATCTTCCGAGGTATCCGGCATTGTATCCCATCGAAAAGCCACTCACGGACTCCGATCAAAGGCTAGAAGAACAGTCTGCCAAGTCGATTTATCCTACGCACGAAATTCCTGAAACAGGTGCAACAAAGGAAATTCACGAAGCATCGCAAACCAAACTGGTAGATCGAGTTTCCGCCAGATTCGGAGACCTCTCGATTGATCTGTCGCGTCAGATTGGCCGTTGCAATATAACTCATGGGCCAACAATGCAGACGGCATACGTAAACCTCCACGATGGCCATGCTGGAGGCGAGAAACAATGGCAAGTCATTTCTCCACAAGAATGGGTCTGTGACGAATGGAGGCTTCGGGCTATTTACTCTGGCAACACATTGCAACTTACGTTCGACGACATCGGAGCTTGCTTCTCTATAGACCTACCGCTTGTAATCTCAGGCAGTGAACCGTAAAGCAACCGCCCAGGGAATTCCGGAGATTCGATTGTTTGAGTCATGTCGCTCTGGCTGATTCCTCTAGATGGTGATAATGGGCCTGTTCGGACTCCGCGCGCTGTACAACCTCGGTGACCCCTATCGAATATACACGTTCTTGATTGGATGTCTGATTTATCGTCTTGTTATTTTTCAGTCATACCAATCTTTCCTCCCTATAATTTAATTGTTTCCAGTCTGGATGATTTTCATCGACATCAGGAGTCCATCCTTGGGCAACCTGACCACACTTGCTCCCGACATTGTCGCCGCCATTCTGGACGAAACTTTTCCACCGGAGGTAACGTTTTTCGAGCTGGCGGCGGGAACGCCGGTGCTGTGGGATGAGCAGCTGGTAAGAGCTTTGAAAGCGAATGATGCCAGACTTTTATTCAATAACTATGGGCATTGATTTCGTATCTGCTTTGTGGCTTAAAGAATAAACATCGATTGATACGTCTCAATCAAACTGATGCCTGCTTATGCCTCGTCAAATACAGCAACTCCTAAACTCGTACCTGCGTCATTGGCATGACTAAGACGATGACTGCCGTCTACAAGAAAAAAGCGACCACTCTTACGTCGTACGATCAGTATTGGAGGAATGCGGCGAAGCTTTTTTACGGCATCAATTCGTTTTTTGTCAGTCCCTTTGGGTTGATGCCCATTCTGATCTACGTTGATTGATGTACCTTTGCGATACGACCACTGACTCGGAGCGTTCTCTAGTTGACTACCGACATAGCAGCTAAACTCATCAACAGAATTAAATTCTATAAATTTGTAAGATTTGCGAAATGTTTCAGATGATATGCCCATGTGACCCGCTGTCGAGCTAGCGCTTTCCACGTCTTCTTGCAACACGAAAGGCATCCACGAAGGTTGGCTCGTATGGGCTGCCCGCGCGCTCTTGAAGGTAAGAATGAGGCTGTAGCGCGGCCTATGGCCAACAATCGGAGAAACCGCGTGATAGGATGATTCAGATATCTCGAAGACAAAACCGTTGTTCGCTGTGGGAAGCCATGCATCTCGGACGCTGGAAAGTGCGCCGTCATTCAGGGTTAATAGAACGCCCCCGTCGGATACTGACCAATCATCGTTCAATGTGATTGTCATCCGATGTGTCTCACCATGCTCGTTTGCGTCGGTATGAACTCCGATATAGTCGCCTGTGATCATCATATGGGCCGCGATATCAAAATCAGAGTCTAATTCATTGTGAAAGAATAGGCTGAGTGAGTGTGCTATTTGTGAGCGAACATGCTTATCAAAAAGATTGTCGTAATAAGGGATTCCTTTGAGATTGACCTCACGTTGCCTATAGAAGCTCTGTACTGCTTCAGACCAAACCAAATGATCAAGTCCTTGCACTATTCTAGTGTAGAACGGTATCGAAAAGACGTTGGTAATGGCGGCGCAACTCCATTCGTCCTGTGAAACGCGTACGAGGCGGGCGGTTAATGGCAAAGCGCGTTCTCAATGCGCTCGAACAGATGCATGTAATCGGCGCAATATATCGACGGGTTCCGGAAGTTGCCCTTCTTGGCGCGATGGGGAGGAAATCCGCCGCCACAGCTATCAAGATAAGAACACTCAATGCAACGAGTAGCGAGGTCCTCAACTTCCTCGAGGCTGGCTCTATTTGACGGGGAGTTTGCAACCTCGAATAGGGAGGATTCAACTATATTGCGCCCCGTAAGTCGGTCTGCTCCATTACTGTTTATTCGGAATGTATCGGCTTGCTTTATCTCCCCGTTTGTGTCGATGGTGATAGTACATAGTGAGTACGTTGCGGGCGGCACCTTGGCCCCGCGTACCTTTTTCAATAATGACAGCGCAATGTCGTCAAAGAATTTAATCCTAAAATTATGACTGCCAGAAGAGTACAAGTTGAAGAGACTGCACAACCATCGGCCAACATTAGTTTCGGAAGTGTCGCGCTTGCTAAGCGGCAAATGATCGTAATCACCATCCTCAAGAAGAATATTGTAGCTTCCAGCTCCAGCTTCCAACATGAACTGGTAAATTCGAGCTGGATCATTTTGGATGTCAATAACCATTAGGATATTGTCAAGAACGCCGGCTTGCCTTGCTCGCATTAGGGTCGATTCCACGCGAGAGTAAACACTTTGCTGACGACGTCCTAGCCGATGCCGATCATTTTCAGCCTGAAATCCATCAACTGAGATCGAGAAACTTAGGTTGTTTCTGTATTCGAGGAGCAGTTGCTCAAGAGAATCACTATAAATTGTACCGTTGGTCTGAATGCTCAGCGAGACGTTCGGGACCAGATGTACAAGCTTTGTGACGATCGCGCGAAGTCGGCTAATACCGATTAATAGTGGTTCGCCTCCATGGAACACTATCTGTGGTTTGGTTTGCTGTATTTGGTAGAGTTTATAAATCTCATTCGATAGAGCATCAACTATCGTTGGTGATATCGTCGTCGTCATGTTTTCCCACGAACGATCCTCGCCATGGTAGATGTAGCAATAGTCGCAATCCATATTGCATCGGCTTGCGACTTTTACCACTAGTGTGGCAATTTCGATTCGCCGCATCGTGCTCTCGGCGACGGGCAATTGCCGTCCGCTGTTGGTCGAAATATATTGAGTTATTATCCTGTGCTCTTGTCATAGTGGCGGTCATAATCACCTTTGGGCCCGCCACCTCGGTTATATGCTGTAAAGGCATTCTCTGACTCAAGCGACGTCATAGATGCTTCAAGATTCGCCTCAATCTTAGCCAGATACTCTGGCGACAGTTGTACTTCGTAATCCGATGTCATCTTGGTTCTCCTGGCGCCCAGTTATTCTGAGGTGGCACGGTCTAGGGCATCGATTGAATATGCCACTAAATCATATTCTCAGCATTACTTGGGAATTTCAAGCCAAATGGGTAATCAAGTAGTCAGGGTGTCAGTGCTACGATAGTATTTCTAAGACACTCATGCACAACCCCGTATGTGGCTGGATTTTGAATTAGTATGTCGGCGCTAATCTTGTGACTGAAAATTTGGCACTTCATTCAAGAATATTTGAATATTCAGATTCAGTTTGTTATACGCGGTTATCTTTATGTTAGGCCTTGACCGCATTAAAGACTCGGTGGTCGTCGAGAAAATAATCCTCGATTGAATAAATCTACCTTGGCGGGAGAATTGGTGGACTATTGACTGACGGTCTGATGCCGATCCAAGCGGGTTTTTGATTTGGAAACAGGTTCCCACGCGACCAATACGACAAGCGGTTCGGCTGCGACACCATAGCGCACGTCGGGTTAGCGGTCGTCCTGACGGTCTGAATGGGTGGGAACATCATGCTAGCGTGCGGTCGATCCACTTTCCTGGCAGGTGGGGTTCGGATCTGCGCTGAACTTATGGGCAGGTTAATGGCAGTCAGTCCTCCCAGGCATAGTGGTTGGGCTTCGTTGGGGCGTCGTTTATTCTGTGGATACTCAATGATCCAGATTTCACTTGGCAGGCGGATTCGCCATGGTTGATCATACGTTGCTAGTCTTGTCCGTTATCTTGATTAGCTTGGAGTTGACCTGCATTAACGCGTGGTCGCAATTTGCAACCGTTTCCAATCTTGCTCTCTAGACTCATTGCGATTGCCTGGCGGCCTCGATTTAATTACCGTCACCGACGCCCCATTCGTACCCAATGCTCTCGATGCGCAAAAGCAATTCGTCTGTATTCACATTGAGATCCGCCGGCATTATCTCTTCGAACGTGTTCAGACTTCGAGCGTATCCATCGCTATCTCCGCCAGTGTGAAAGATCAGTATGTCAATTTCAGCGCAACACGCGGCAATAATCTGAAGTAACGGCATCAATTCTCGATTTCCGCCATAGGCGCCGCAACCCCAGTAGCCAGTATGGATAGCTGTCTTCGTGTTCACCGAAACTTTGTTTCGAGTTTCGTAAACTGCGGCGCGAAATCCAGTAAATGCTGTGGATAGCACATACTCGATCTGCTCTCGTGTGTATCGACCACTGCCGCAATCAGGTGCTTCCATGGCAATAATGTTGCTGATGGTCGGCGGCTTGAGTACTCGCGTCGCCTGCCGGATCGCGTCTTCATTTGATCGTGTGAATCTGTTGCCGTAGAGACCTAGTGGTCGTCCCGCGGTAGGATTCGAATCTGTTTCTACTGTGCAGCGACGTTCCACGCCCATAATCAGGATCGGGGTGGCGATCCCATTCTCAACGGTAAAGGGGTCAACTCCAGAATCGATTAACGCATGTCGAAGTGATGCCAAAGCTGGGTGCTCAGCAACCTGCATTTCGTCCTGCGCAAAAAGCGGGCTACCGTATGCGCGGAATAGGTCATGGTGCGCAAAGTTCAAGTGCCAATCAACCAGATCATACGGTTGTGGCTCGTAAGTGAAGTAGTCCTTGCGCAGCTCAAACGATGGGCAAGCCTTTTCTCGTCTGATAGCATCAGGTAACGGCATTTGCGCCCATCGGGAGACTGATATCGTGCCTGAATGGCTGGCGGTGCGCGGAGAAGAAATCTCAAAGAGGATTTTTTTGTTTCGGTCGTCCAACTGCGCAGGATAATGAGCAACGAGTTCCTGTGCATCGAATTCTTTACGATAAATAGGCTTCATAAGAACGGTACTCGCTTGCCCGGTTACATGACGATGTCGTCAAGTTCGTAGCTTGTTAGAACCCATCGCAAAATCAAAACCAGGGTAAAAAGCCACTCTATGCCCAAATTGAAATTTCAATATTGCCCGAGAAATACAGCATTTGGATTTTGTATGAAATCTCTATTGGAAACAACAAGATAATTTTGAGATAGGTATTAGTAGACGGAAATAAAAGCCGCACAAAATTCTATATGTCGATTATTCTCCAAAATACTTGGTCGTCGTCAATCTCGCCTGAATCGCACTGCGCTGCGTGCAAACGCGGCCGCTCAATCTTCCGCACAAGAAATCATCAGCCATATCGAGCACGCAGAAGCTGAAACGCCGCTTGATTTGCACCGAAGGGCAGTCTCGGATTGGTGATTTCCTTCGGGTAGGCAATGACGCCATCCAACCGCTTGAAAAGTCCGCGAATAAACCATTGATTTGTAACGACCGCATTTTCGGTGCTTCCGGACTTCAAAATCTTGACGCTCTGGGGGCCGAGAGAAGAAGGGGAAGGAGAGAGCGAAAGGAGCCATTTAACCGGCAACCAGGCACCGAGGCGAAGTCCGCAGGCTCCCGCAGAAACCCCCGCAAACATGCGGGACTCCCAAATAAAAAAGGCCAACCGAGAGCGGTTGACCTTTATGTATTGGTGGAGGCGGCGGGAATCGAACCCGCGTCCGCAAGCTCTCCGCCTTCGGCTCTACATGCTTATCCGCGTCTATTCATTTAACTGGCCGCTACCCGACGGGCAGGGAAGACAACCAGCGAGTCCGGTAAGGTTTTGACGAATCCGCCCCGAACAAGCTTCATCGCGATCTTGTGAGAGTCGACGCCCGGAATCTGAACGCACAAGCACGGCTTCAGTCGGACGGCACCCTGCCGGGTTTTAAGCGGCTAGTGCGTAGTTGTCGTCGTTGGCAACTATAAGTTTGCAGCGTGTTTTACGAGGTCACCGCACCTCGGCATGCACCTTAGGTTTCGCAACCCGCGTCGAAGCCAGGTCGCCCCCAGGAACAGCCAATAAGATAGCACAGAATGGGGAAAGTTCGGGCCGGTATTGAATTATTTCGCCGCCAGCCCCACTAATAGAAACATGTTTATTAACCGCGGCCCCGTTGGGGTGCGCGCCGGGCAATCCAAAGGAAAGCGGACATGATGCGAATTCTTCTGTTTCTGGCGACCAATGCCGCCGTGCTGGTGCTGATCAGCGTGGTCTTCCAGGTGCTGGGTATCGAGGGCATCCTCGACAAGAACGGCGTGGACCTGAACCTGCAGGCGCTGTTGGTGATGTCGGCCGTGATCGGTTTCGGCGGTTCCTTCATCTCCCTGGCCTTGTCCAAGTTCATGGCGAAACGTTCCATGGGGGTCCAGGTGATCGAGCGGCCGGCGAACCGCACCGAGCAGTGGCTGGTGGATACGATCTCCCGCCAGGCGCGTGAGGCCGGTATCGGTATGCCAGAGGTGGGTATCTTCAATTCCCCCGACCCGAATGCCTTCGCCACCGGCATGAGCCGTAACAGCTCCCTGGTTGCGGTGAGCACCGGGCTGCTCCAGAACATGAAATCCGACGAGGTCGAGGCCGTGCTGGGACACGAGATCACGCACGTTGCCAACGGCGACATGGTGACCATGGGGCTTATCCAGGGCGTGGTGAACACCTTCGTGATCTTCCTGTCGCGCGTGGTCGGCCACGTGGTCGACCGGGTGGTGTTCAAGACCGAGCGCGGCTATGGTCCGGCCTATTTCATTACCTCCATCGTCGCTCAGGTACTCCTTTCCATCCTGGCCTCGATGATCGTCATGTGGTTTTCGCGCCGGCGTGAGTTTCGTGCCGATGCCGGCGGGGCCTCGCTGGCCGGCCGTGGCAAGATGATCGGTGCCCTGCAGGCGCTGCAGCGGGCGCACGAGCCGCGGGACCTGCCGGGCGAGTTCGCCGCCTTCGGGGTCTCCGGCGGAGTGGGCGGCGGGATGAAGAAGCTGTTCATGAGCCATCCGCCGCTGGAAGAGCGTATCGCCGCGCTGCAGGCGGGCTAGGTCACTCCACTGGTTTTCCCGGGCGTTCCCGCAGGGCGGGTTCGTCCGGGAATAGTTCCCGCAGGTCCGCGTGGCTCAGGGCCTCACCCTTTTCCTCGAAGTGCGCCCAGATCTTTTCCCAGCGTTCATCGTCGAAGTAAAACCCCTCCGGCAGGATGCAGACCGGCTCGCGCCGGTGGTCGGTGATTACGCGGGGTTCTTTCAGTTTTCCTGGCATGGGATAATCGCTCCTGCGCGGGCGGCGGTGAAAGATGGGTATATTCTAACAACAGACGGTCTTGTCGTACTGAAATTGGCGGTGTAATCGCCTGAAACACGAGGAGAGACTCATGCTGGAAAATGTCCCCCTGTTCTCGGGGTTGTCCGAGGAAGAACTGGAGGAAATTGAAAGGCACGGATCGGTCAAGTCATTCAGGAAGAATGCCATCGTCATCAATCAGGATGATGAAACCTATTCCCTCTACGTCATCCTTACAGGCGGCGTGAAGGTCTTTATCAGTGGCGTGGACGGTCGCGAGGCGGTGCTCAACTACCAGAGCGCCGGGGACTACTTCGGTGACCTGGCCCTGATCGACAAGCAGCCGCGCGTGGCCTCGGTCATCACCACCGAACCTTCCACTTTCATGATCATCTCCCGCGAGGACTTCATGTCCTGCCTGTCCCGCAATCCCGGGATCGCCATCAATCTCATCAAGCCCATGACGGAACGCATGCGCATGCTGGCCAGGAATGTCAGCAGCCTGGCCCTGCTGGATGTCTACGGGCGAGTGGCCCGGGTCCTGTTGGAGCAGGCCGGCGAGAACGGGGAGGGTATCCAGGTGACCGGAAGGATTACCCAGCAGGAAATCGCCGACATGGTGGGGGCCTCGCGTGCCATGGTCAGCCGCATCCTGAAGGACCTGAAGGCCGGCGGATATATCTCGGTCGACAAGAAGCAGATAACCATTCACCAGAAACTCCCTTCACGATGGTAATCGCAACACATGATTTCATTACGAAATTTGCCTGAACGTTAGATTGCGCGGACCTGTGCGCATTTTTTTGGTGCCTGAATGCACCAGTACGTTAACGAAATACCTGAACTGTTACCTGCCCGTAGGGTTATTCCCTACAGATTTTACAGCGAACTTGCTATAGAATCAGATAGTAATGAGTGTTTCTGCATGATTTGCTCTTACTGGTGCAATATTTGCATTATGTAATAAACTAATAAGGACGTCTGCGCTTGATGATGTCATGGGGATGTGTAAGCAGTGGCAGGGTTTGCTCTGTTGTCTTGACAGACGGCTGCTATTCGCCGTATTTCACGCCATGCCATCACCGACTTTCGATACTTGCAGCAACGCCATCCTCTCTTGCGGTGAATCTTTAAGGCCGCTCCTCTCATCGAATGCTTGTCTGAGTTCACCTGTCCTGGAGATCCGCTGATGACGATTGCACGCTTATTCCACATCACCGCCGGAATAACCATCCTCTTTGCCCTGCAGACCACCGGGGCATTTGCCGCGGATTCCTGCGAGGTGAAAGTCGGCCGGTTGGCGACGGTGGAAGGACAGGTCGAGGTGCAGCGGACCGGAATGGCCAGCTGGCGTCCCGGGAAACTCAACGATGCGCTCTGCAGGGGCGATACGGTGCGTGCCGGGGAACGCAGCCGTGCCACGGTCGTGCTGGTCAACCAGGCCGTGCTGCGCATCGACCAGAATACCGCCATGCGCCTGGACAATATCAGCGGCGTTGCCGAAGAACGCTCCGCGCTCAGTCTCTTGAAGGGCGCGCTGCAGTCCTTCAGTCGCAAGCCGCGCGGGTTCGAAATCAGCACCCCGTACCTGAACGGGTCCATCGAAGGCACGGAATTCGTTTTCCGGGTTGAGGATGGGGAGTCCACCCTGACGGTGTTCGAAGGTACGGTACTTGCCTCAAACGAGCAGGGCAGCGCCAGTGTTTCCGGCGGTGAGTCCGTTGCCGCCAGGGCCGGTCAGGCACCCCAGGCGCGTACCGTGGTGCGCCCACGGGATGCCGCGCAGTGGTCGCTTTACTATCCGCCGATTCTTGCCGTGGGTGGCGGTAGTGCAGCGGGCGCCTCACCCGCATTGGAGCAGGCTGCTGCCGATCTGTCCGTCGGCCGGGTGGATGAGGCGCGGACCCGTGTGGACCAGCTGATCGCCGGGGGCACGGATGCCGGCATGGGCTATGCACTGCGGGCGGTGATCGCGGTGGTTCAGAACCAGCGCGAACAGGCGCTTGCCGATGCCGGGCAGGCGGTGAAGCTGAGTCCCGACAGCTCCGCCGCAAAGATTGCACTGTCCTATGCACAGCAGGCGAACTTCCAGATCACCGAGGCCCGCGACACCCTGTTGCAGGCCGTGGCGCAACAGCCGGATGACGCCCTCGCCCGGGCGCGCCTGGCGGAACTGCAGTTGATGCTTGGAGACCGCGAGCAGGCCACGGCATCCGCGCAACAGGCGGTGGCACTGGCACCGGACCTGGGGCGCACACAGATCACCCTGGGTTTCACCGCCCTGGCGGAATTCCGCAACGCCGAGGCAACGGCGGCCTTTCAGCGTGCGATCGAGCTGGATTCTGCCGATCCGTTGCCGCATCTCGGCCTGGGTCTTGCGAAAATCAGCTCCGGCGACCTGCAGGCAGGTCGCCAGGAGATAGAAGTCGCCGTCGGCCTGGGTTCCAACGATGCCCTGCTGCGCGCCTATTTGGGCAAGGCCTACTTCGATGAGAAACGGGCGCCGCTTGATGGCCAGCAATTCGATATCGCCAAACAGATGGATCCCAACGATCCAACGGCATACCTTTACAGCGGGATTGCCAAGCAGACGGATAACCGCCCGGTGGAGGCGCTGCGGGATATCCAGGATTCAATCGAGCGTAATGATAACCGTGCCGCCTATCGCGGACGCCTGTTGCTCGACAAGGACCGTGCAGCGCGAGGAACAAGCCTGTCCAGGGTCAACAAGGATCTGGGATTCACGCGACTGGGTGTGATCGAATCATCCGACTCTCTGCAGCTGGATCCATCCAATTCTTCCGCACACCGTTTTCTTTCCGACAGCTATCAGGGTGTCCGACGCAGGGAAATATCACGGGTCAGCGAACTCCTGCAGGCGCAACTCATGCAGGATATCAATATCAATCCGGTACAGCCCAGCATTTCAGCAAACAACCTGAATATTGTAACGCTGGGTGGGGCGGCTTCGGCTGGTTTCAATGAATTCACTCCGCTTTTCGAGCGCAACAAGGCACAGTTCAATGTAAGCGGTTTTGGCGGTAACGAAGACACGCACGGCGGAGAAGGCGTGGTCTCATCCCTGTATGATCAGTTCTCCTTCAGTCTGGGTGCGTTTTCCTATAATACAGACGGATGGCGACCGAATAATGATCTGGACCAGAAGATCTATGATGCCTATGCACAATGGGCGATCACCCCTGAACTGAATGTCCAGGCCGAATACAGGAAACAGAAATCGGATCAGGGTGACCTGGCGTTTGCCTTCGATCCGGATGTATATCTGCCGAACGGCAGAGTGGAAACGGACAGGAACAATGCCCGTTTCGGCCTGCGTTTTTCACCAACGACCGCGTCGACGTATCTGTTTTCATACATCTACAGCGAGCGTGAAGAACAGCGAAGCTGGTCGGATCAGTTCGTCGATCCGATGACAATGGCCCCGTTCAGCACTTCATTCGACAGCAACCTGGATACCGACGGCTATCTCACCGAGGCACAGTACATCTATCAGGCGCGGCGCTTCAACCTGATTGCGGGTGGAAGTTATAGCGATTCCAAGACGAACGGGGAGGAAACCTTTGTGGCAGACAGCCCTATTTTCCCCGAACCTTTCGTGAATTCGGAGCTGATAGACGCGAAAATCGAGCACTCGCGTGCCTATACCTATTCAAACATAAAGGCATTGGAAACAGTTACCTGGACTGTAGGTGCAAGCTACGATGACCTGACGGCAGACCCGATCGATGACACAAGCATAAATCCCAAGCTCGGTGTGCGCTGGGATATAACAAATGCAATGCAACTGCGCGCTGCCGCATTCAAGGTGCTCAAGCCATCCCTGGTAAACAATCGCACCATCGAGCCGACCCAGGTCGCCGGTTTCAACCAGTTCTTCGACGATTCAACCGGAACGAAAGCGTGGCGTTACGGTGCAGGCCTTGATATCCGGCCGGCGCGGAACGTGTCCTGGGGTGTGGAGTTTACGTGGCGGGACATAGAAGTGCCCAAGATCGAAATTCTGCCAACCGGCTCCGAGGTGACGGGCAGCATTGATCAGGATGAGCAGCTGCATCGTGTCTATGCCTACTGGACACCGGTAGATCACATCGCCTTGTCTGCGGAGGCCGTATACGATCGGTTTAGAGAACCGGGTGCGCGAAACGACATTTCTCGCCCGGTACCCGCGGATCTGAAAACCGTGAGCCTGCCTTTGGGGATCAATTATTTTCACCCGAGTGGTTTTTTCGCCGGGGTCACGGGTACGTACGTTGACCAGAAGCTTGAGCGGGCGACCGGTGCCTTATTCGCCCAGGGGGATGATAAATTCTTTCTGACCGATGTTGCCGTCGGTTACCGCTTCCACAAGAGGCAGGGGATCGCCAGTCTGGGGATCAAGAATCTGTTCGACAGGAAGTTTAATTATCAGGATGACAGTTTCAGGGAGTTCAGCGAGGATGCCACAACAGGCCCTTACTTCCCGGATCGAATGGTCATGGGCCGTGTGACACTGAATTTCTAGGATGCGCCTGATTTCATGCGCAGATGATGTGTGGTTGTCTTCAAGCGAAGGAGGTAGTACAAAATGAAAATTATACTAGTAATAAAGCGGTATTTAGGCAGTTGCCTGTTCTTTCCATTAATGCTTTTTGGGATTTCCCAGCCAGCGTTGGCTACATGTGTGCAGTCCTACAGCTCCAGCGATGTATTGCAGAGTGCCACGGTTATCGGGGTCGACGGCAACAACGGTTGTGTCGATATCCCGGGCCAGTATGGCTGCTCGGTTAAAAACCCGGTGGTCGGCAGTAGCTGCACGTTCAACGATGGTAACTATCACTTTACGGCGACCGTCACGGCGTTTGATTCACGAGGGTTGCGGTGGGATGTCACAAACAACAATACCAATATTGATACGTTTCAGATCAAAGGCGCGTCAAAAGGCATCAACAACTGTGTCACCTCGTACACCTACGAGGACGTCAGCGGATCGGGTGGTGACTGTACGTCGTTTGATGCCGGCGGAACCTGTCTAAGCTACAGTGGTGCGGGAGGCATCGATTTTTGTTCTGACCTGATTGCAGAGACGCCACCGCCTCCTCCTGTGTTACCTGAGAAGCTGAGTTTCTGCCAGGATCCGAATGCAGATCCTTCCGCACTGGGTATGCTTGACGAGACAGGTATTAAATGTCCTACCTATACAGCTGAAGATCAAGCGAATGGTGATATTCCTGATGGCTATTCAGTGGGAGATCAGAAGCAGGTCGTTGTATGTAATCTCGAAAAGTGGAAACAGGACTGGGGTGCAACAGACGGTTCCGACCTTTGCTGCCAGTGCGGTATCCCGCTTGATCAGCAAACGGCCTGTGTCGTAACCGAGGACCGGAGTCAATGTACACAGTCGATCTCGATGAATCCGACCCAGTCAGTGGAGTTGATTTTCAACAAGGATGACCTGGATCCTTCAACCTGGATTTATACCAGTCAGGGCTGGAAACTCATTACATACTGAGACTGCGAGTGTCTGAGCTTGTAGTTCCAGCAATATCCTGCTTGTACGATTGCGTTCAGGCAGGATCGTACAGAACAGTGGGGTAATGCGCGTAGCCGGACTTGTATAGACCGGCTACGCGCAGCCGCATCCCGAGGGGCAGCACAACACCGTGTTTACGATTCATGGTTGCCTTCCCCTCCCCATCCTGTTCCATGGACGTGGCGGGATGCCCTCCGGTCATGTGATATGGCAATGACATTTATGGTTCTGCGGTGATGGGAATGAGTTGTCCAGGATCTGATGCGTGAGGAGTAAACGGTCAGTTCCTCGGGAATCCTTGTGTGCAGCACCGCAGGGTTCATGGTTGGCTAATACCAACCTGCTCCACCGGGTCTTTTTGTGGCTCGTGCGGATATACTCTCGTTCCATGACGGGATGCGTCTGTAGTTACGAACAGCTTGATAGCCCTGCTATCAGGTGAGTAATCTGAAGGTAGCTCTGATTACTCCGGGGGCTCCTGAAGAGATATATCAAGTTTCAATACGGGTTGAATATCCTGCTGATTCCGGTGGTGGATCATTTCATGGATTGGGCAGCTGCCAGGGGCTACTTGTGAAGGCTTTCTCGGAACGGGGCATGGTTACACCGTTTGCAGTTGAGGCCTTCTGGGTTCGTCTGTGAAAATATCCCGCAGGATAAAGGGGTTGGCTTTTGGCTTGCTGACAGGCCTCCTCGGGGCCGGTCTGGGCCTCACGCCGCTCGGCATGGATTTCGAGAAACACATCGGGCTGGACTGGCTGTTCATGATCCGCGGGCCCGTGCAGCCGCCGCCCGAGGTTGCCGTAATCGCTATCAACGAGCGCGATATCGCGGGTCTGGGGCTCCCAAAGCTGCCACGTGACTGGCCGCGGTCCGTGCATGCCAGGCTGATCCAGCGGCTGGTGGAACTCGGGGCTTCCGTCATCGTCTTTGATATGGATTTCCAGCGGCCGAAGGATGCCGGCAACGATGCCGAATTCGCCGGCGCGGTGGCGGCATCGGACCGTGTGGTGCTGTTCGAACGCCTCGACGGCAAACGCCAGCCGGTCTACGACACCAGTGGTGAACAAGCCGGTAGCATCTGGGTCGAGGAACGGGTGCCGCCCATGTCCGAACTCGCGGAAGCCGCAAAGGCGCTGGCCCCGTTCCCGGTTCCCAAGGTACAGGTCAACATCTACCAGTACTGGGCCTTCAAGCCCAGTGCGGGATATGCCGCCACCATGCCGGCCGCGGCACTGCAGGTCTATGCGCTGCCCGTCCAATCACTGTGGATGCAACTGCTGGAGCAGGCAGGTGCGAACGCGATCGATGACCTGCCACGGGATGCCGCCGGGGTGGGGCGTGCCGCCGGGGTGCGGCGCCTGATACAGGGCCTGCATGATGCCTTTGCCGTCGATCCCGGACTGGCGGACAGGGTCATGGAGCGGATTGCCGGTGATACCGAACTGTCCGCGCTGCCGGACGCCGGGCGTCATCTGCTAACGGCGCTGGTGGGCCTTTACGAGGGCGGGAACAACCGTTTCCTCAATTTCTACGGCCCGCCCGGCACCATTCCCAACATCCCCTACAACGCCGTCATGCTGGAGGATGCGGAGAAGTTGCCGGATCTTGCCGGCAAGGTAGTGTTCGTCGGCCTGTCCGATCTTTATGACCCCGGGCAGCCCGACCGTTTTTATACCGTGTTCACCAACGAGGATGGGGTGGACCTGAGCGGTGTGGAGATCGCGGCGACGGCGTTTGCCAATCTGCTGACCGGCAATGAAATCCGGCCGGCGGGGATGCTGGCCACCGCTGTCATCCTTCTGCTGACCGGTTTCCTCCTCGGCAGCGGCATCTATCTGCTGCGGGCGAGCCTGGCCATTCCACTGGCACTGCTGGTGACCGGCCTGTATGTCGCCGTAGTGCAGAACGCCTTCAACGTTTCCGCTGTATGGCTGCCGCTGGCAATCCCCATGCTGCTGCAGTTACCGGTCGCATTGTTCGTCGGCCTGCTCGCCCAGTATCTCACGGAGGCGCGCAGCCGCAGGCAGTTGAAGGCCGTGTTCGGGCAATACGTGCCCCCGGAGATCGTCGACGAGATGAGTCGCCATCCAGACCAGAATTTTTCCATCGAGGGCGAGAGCCGGGAGTTGTCGGTGCTGTTCTGCGACATCCGCAGCTTCACCACGATCTCTGAATCACTCGCCGCCGATGAACTGAAACAGATGCTGAACCACTTCTTCACCCCTATGACGCGCATCATCTTCGAGAATCGCGGCACCATCGACAAGTATGTCGGTGACATGATCATGGCCTTCTGGGGGGCGCCGGTACTGGACCCCGTTCACCGGCAGCATGCCGTTGAGGCGGCGCTGGCGATGCTGGACAAGGTGTTGGAGATGCGGCCCGAGTTCGGTGCGCGCGGCTGGCCGGAGGTCAACATCGGCATCGGCATCAATACCGGCATGATGAATGTCGGCGACATGGGCTCCGAGTACCGCCGTGCCTACACGGTGATCGGGGATGCGGTCAACCTGGGATCGCGCCTGGAGGGGTTGACCAAGTATTACGGTGTCCGCCTGATCATCAGCGAGAGCACCGCCGAGGGTCTGGGTCAGATCGTACTGCGGCGTCTCGACCGGGTCAGGGTCAAGGGCAAGACCGAGCCGGTAACGATCTATGAACCGATTGGCCTGGCTGGCAATGTTTCCCGCGAGCTGGCTAGCGAGGTGCAGGAAAGCAATGCCGCTCTGGAACATTACTTCGTCGGCGACTGGGACCTTGCCCACGCCGCCTTCCAGAATCTGCACGAAGCCGTACCGGGGCACAGGTTCTACAACCTCTATATGGAAAGAATCGACGCCCTGCGCTCGCGGGGTGTCGCTACCGGGTGGGATGGTGTTTTCGAGCACACTTCGAAGTGAGAAGTGAGAAGTGAACAGTCAGATGTAAAAAGTGAAAGGTGAATGAAGGGGAGTGAGAATTTCATCCAACTTTGACCTTTATCCTTTACACCGTCCCATTCCACTTCTCATAATCCACTTCTAACTGTTCACTTCTTACTTCTCACTTTAAACCATCAAGCTTCTCCCCGCTGCATACCGTCCCCGTGATGGTCAGGTCAAACGGTGTGTCGTCGTGAACAGCCGTGTCGCAAGTATCCCGTTGAGGTTCCTGAATACCTTGGTGGCGATATAGGGGTAGCGCCGGCTGAGCCTGTCGAGATTGCCCTGATTCAGGCACAGCAGGCGGCAGTCCTCGATGACATCTACATTGGCGGAGCGTTTTTCGTAGAATAGCCCGGCCTCGCCGACGACGTCGCCGCGGCTGAGGCTGGCAATGTTGACGGGTCCGTCCTTGCCGGCGATCGAGGCGCTCAGCTTGCCCTCCAGGACGACATACATTTCCTGGCCGTCCTCGCCGTCGTGGATGATGCGTTTGCCACTGGGTACGTCGATAACCTTTGCCATCAGCGCGACGATGCGTGCCTGCGAGGTGCGCAGTCCCTTCAACAACGGGATCGACTCCTGCGGGTTGTGGCCCAGATCCAGGGTGAGCACATCCCACAGGGTGGTGAAGCGGATCGTTGCGCACAGTGCCGGTGTCAGCATGAAGTCGCACAGCCAGGCAATGGCCAGTGAATAGGACGCCATGATGCCCACCTGCGCCTGCATGCGCAGCTCGCTGGTCATCAGCACCAGGAAACCCAGGCACAGTCCGACCGAGGTCAGTGTCACCGGCCGGCCGACGGCCTTCATGGCCAGCACGGTCGCCTTGCGGTCGTCGGCGTGCTGGTGTACCTCGCGGTTGAAACGCGAAAAGTAGTGGATGGTGTCATCGATGGCGATGCCCAGGACCATGGGTGCGATCAGGCTGGTACTCGGGTTCAGGCTGATGCCGAAAAATCCAAGGGAACCGAAATACACGGCCACCGGCAGGATATTCGGCAACAGGGCCACGAAACCGATGCGCTGCGACATGAACATCACGGCCAGGATCAGGTAGACGAACACCAGCGCAAGCCCGACGCTGCGCGCCTGCCCGACGATGATGTCCGACAGGGTCTGGCTGATCAGTACGGGGTTGCCGGTGACCGTCGCCTTGATGTGCCCCGGAAGTTCCGCCAGGTGCGCCTGGATGCGTTCGACGAGACCCGTCATGCGGTCGGAGTTGATGACCCGGGAACGTACCACCAGGTTGGTCATCTGATAGCGGGAGTCGACGATGCGGTCGAGTTCCTCACTGGCGCTGAGGAACAGCAACTGTGTAATCAGGCGCTTGCTATCAGGGATGACGTGATATGCCGGGTCGTTGTCATGGAGTGCCTGGTTGATCAGCATCAGGTAATCGACGATGGACAGGGTGCTGCCGATCTCGGGTTGGGCGACAAGCCAGGACTGCAGTTCCTGCAGCAGTCGCAGGTTCGCGGGTTCCTTGAAGGCGTCCCGCTGGCTGCCTTCGAACACGATGTAGAAATTGTTAGCGCCACCCAGCTTGTCATTGACGATGTCGAAGCCCCTGCGCACCTCGGAGTCCGGGGAAAAATTGGTGATGGACTCGGTGCTGATGTGAATGCGCGTCATGCCCGCCAGGGCCAGCAGGAACAGGCTCGTGGAGACCACGAATATCAGGTTGCGATGTTTCAGATCATACAGCGCGATCCAGTCCACGAAGCGGTCGAAGCCCTGGAGTGAAGTCCGTTGGGCGGCTGGCATCCGGGTGCCTCCTTTGCGGTCCAGGACCTTGAGCAGGGCGGGTGTGAAGGTGATGGACAGAATCGAGACATAGATCACCCCGATGGCGGCAAAGATACCGAATTCCTGCACGGCCTTGATCGGGTTGGTCATCATCGCGACGAAACCCGCGATGGTCGTCAGGCCGGTGAGGGCTACCGGCAATACCATATGCTGCAGCGTCTGCCTGGTCGCGGTCTGGTCCTTGTCCTGGTTCGGTTGCCTGCTCAGGTGAAGATATTCGGAGGTCACATGGACCGCATAAGTGAATCCCAGGATCATCATCAGGGGAGGGACCAGTACTGAGATCATGCTGAGTGAATAGCCCAGAGCGGTGATCGTGCCCAGCGTCAGGATGACACCGATGGCGACGGTGAGTAACGGGGCGATGATCCCGATGATGCTGCGGAATGCGAGAGCCAGTATGACCACCAGGATGGCGGTGATCAGCGGCGGCGTCCACAACAGGTCCTTGATGAGAATTTTCGCCATGGCGACCTTGAAGAACGGGGTGCCCGTGATGAAGGTTTTGGCGTCACCGCGTTCCTCTTCAATGATGTGCTGGATCTTCTCGTGGATACCGCCGCGTATGTACTGAAGATCGGAAATATCATCGAAGTAGACCACCAGCGCAGTGGCATCCCCGGCTTTCGACACCAGATTGCCCGCATACACCGGGTTGCCGAGAACCCGCTCGCGAATTCCTGCCAGTGTGGTGCTGCCGTCTTCCAGGCCGCTGGCGAAGGGTGATATGTCGAGGTCGTCCTCGACGCTGCGGATGTCGACGGCATTGGCCAGGGAGAGGACGTCGCGCACCCCCGGGATTTCCTTGATCCGCCTTGTCATGCGCACCACTGAGTTGAAGATATCCGGGGTAAAAACGTCAGCCGCGGCGACCGTGATGATCAGTGTCTCGTCGCTGCCGAAGATACGCCGGGTCTTATCGTAAAACAGCTTCGCCGGCAGGTCGTCCTCGATCAGGCGGTTTGCGGAAGGATCGATTTCCAGGTTCAGGCGGCCGGTCAGGGGATCGATAATGCTGGCCAGTGCAAGCAAGGTAAGTCCAGCGAACAGGACGAGCGTGAGCCGGGTATTGCTGGCGACCAGCTCGGCCAGTTTTTCGGTGAGGCGCATCATTCGGCCCGTACGGGCGGAATCTTCTGTTGTTTCAGCTGCTCCGGATCGAACAGGGCATCGTCGAGGGGTACTCCGGTACGGATCTCATCGATCACCAGGCGGGTCTGTGTTTTGTCCCGCAGGTCGCGCATTACGAGTTCCCGGGGAACCTGGATATTGCCGACCGGCGTGATGCTCGTGGGGTCTATGGTCAGGGTTTTGCGCAGCTTGTGACCTTGTTCGAACAGCTCCACCTTCAGGGTGACACAGGTCTGCTTGTCGATGTAGGTGGCGATCTTGTCATAGTCGGAGGACCCGCCAGGGTAGCTGTTAATCACATAAACAGGGCGGCCATCAAGGACATCATCAGGATATTGTTCGGCCTTCAGGTTCTGCAGGATGCCATGCAGCCTCTCGAAGTCTTCATAGGAGAAGTCGGTGCCCAGGACGGAGCTGGAGATGCGCTTGGATGTTATCCTGCGCACCTTGAACAGTCCGGGCATGTAGATATACATGTCATTTTCCGGTTTGTTCTCGATGATCAGGAATCGGGCATTGCGGATGTCCACAGGTTCCTCGAAGTGCATCAACAGGCGTGACCTGCCATCGGCGCCCCGTTTCCAGTAGACATTCGCCTGCAGGACCTGTTCGTAGCCACTGCGGTCGCGGGCGTGCAGCTCGATAGCCTGGACCGCCGTGGTCTCCGGCGTGTTTTGCTCGATGCAGGACCGGACGACTTCCGGAACTTCCGCGGCGGTCGCATTGCCGGCCAGCAGCGAAAACAGGATGGATATCAGGATCAGGTGCATACCGGAATCGGTTCTCTTCCCTTTGTAAGTCAGGATGTTATTTGATTTTCTGCTGTATGGCAATCAACTGGCACCCTGGCCATGAAGGATGGATTTGTCTTCAGGTCGGGCACTTTAGCGAATCTCCACAGGCTGCGTGCCGGTTGTACGCGGTGTTGTGCCGGAGTAATACGGTAACCCTGCTCCCCATGCAATGTCCTGATTGACGTATGATGTCGGGCAAAACGGGATTATCCACCTTGCAGGGAGTGAGCGTCGAAATGAACAGGACAACGAGAACAACAAGCTTCGAGATCATTCTGGCATGGCTGTTGTTCGCTACGGGCCTGATGAGTGCTCCGGCCATGCCGCTGCAGGCGGCTGTGGAACCGAAACCGGTAGCCGTGCTGCGGGAAATGAACGACCACATTCAGGATGTGGTGCGTCGCGACACCAGCATCCTCGAAGACCCGGTGCGGTTGCGGCAGCTTGCCGATGAAGCCGTCCTGCCGCATGTCGATTTCGTCGCATTGTCGCGCTGGGTGCTGGGCAGGTACTGGCGCAAGGCGACCCCCGCGCAACGTGAGGCATTCATGACCGAGTTTCAGGAGATGCTGCTGCTCAATTACCTCGGGCGCGTCACCACCTACCGGGAAACCGCAGTCCGTTTTCTGCCGTTGCGCGCCGGGCCACAGGATGACCGGGTGGCCGTGCAGGCGGAAGTCGAGCCAGCGGGTGCGCCCGTGGTCGAGGTCCTGTTCCGCATGCACCGGGTTGGCGAACGCTGGCTGATCTACGATGTGGCGGTGGCGGGTGTCAGTCTCGTTGCGACTCACCGATCCGGTTTTTCCCGGGAAATCAGTCAGCATGGGATAGATGGCCTGATTTCCAGGCTGGCCGAACACAATCGCGATGGGGCGGCGGGCACGGTTTCAGACGGTATATGCAAAGGATGCCTGAATTAGCGGCTGCGTAACAGGCGCTGTTTTTCGCGGCTCCAGTCGCGTTCCTTTTCGGCGGCGCGCTTGTCGTGGCTCTGCTTGCCACGGGCCAGTGCGATTTCCAGCTTGGCTCTCCCCCGTTTCCAGTACAGGGCAAGCGGCACCAGGGTATATCCCTTGCGCTCGACCGCGCCGGTCAGCTTGTCGATTTCGCGCCGGTGCAGCAGCAGTTTGCGCGTGCGCGTGGCATCCGGCGTTATGTGGGTGGATGCGCTTAGCAGCGGCGAGATATGCATGCCGAACAGCCAGGCTTCATTTTCACGCAGCAGGATATAGCTTTCCGTTATTTGCACCCTGCCGGCGCGCAGGCTCTTGACCTCCCAGCCCTGCAGGGCGAGTCCGGCCTCGATGCGGTCCTCGATGAAATAGTCGTGCCGGGCCTTCTTGTTCAGCGCGATGGTGCTGCCGCCGGCGGCAGGCGCGGATTTCTTTTTTGCCATCCGCGCAGTATATCAATACCGCTCGCAGGTCGTCCCGGTGGAATTGCCCGGTTGAGCTGAAACGGCATTTCACGGACAATGCCGGTGCCCGTTCGGGCAGCAGGCCGGTGCCGGCCAAGGTGTGCCGCGTAACGAGGAGATTGTAGATGACAACCGAACGCGTATCGATCCATGGCCAGTGGTCCAGCCGGCTCGCCTTTATCCTGGCTGCGACGGGTTCCGCCGTCGGGCTGGGCAATATCTGGAAGTTTCCCTATATCACTGGTGAGAACGGCGGTGGCGCCTTTGTACTGGTCTACCTGATGTGTGTCGCCGTGATCGGCATACCGATCATGATGGCCGAGGTGATGCTCGGCCGGCGCGGCCGCCAGAGCCCCATCAATACTATGCGTACGCTGGCCCGCGAGGAACACGCCAGTCCCCTCTGGAAATTGCTGGGTTGGGCAGGAATGATGGGCGGTTTCCTCATCCTGTCCTACTACAGCGTAATCGCCGGCTGGGCGCTGGCCTACGTGTTTCGGGCCGGCAGTGGCCTGTTTACCGGCCTTACGCCGGACGGTGTGCAAAGTATTTTCAACAACCTCGTGGACGCACCGGAGCGCCTGCTGGCCTGGCATACCATCTTCATGGTGATGACCATGGTCGTGGTCGCGCGCGGGGTCAGCAGCGGCCTGGAAAAGGCCGTGCGCCTGCTGATGCCTGCGCTGTTCCTGCTGTTGTTGATCCTGGTGGGTTATGCCATGAACAGTGGCAGCTTTCAACAGGGTGTGGAATTCCTGTTTAGGCCGGACTTTCACCGCATCACGGGTAACGGCATCCTGATCGCCATGGGGCATGCCTTCTTCACCCTCAGTCTCGGTATGGGCGCCATCATGGTCTATGGATCCTACCTGCCGGACAACGCCTCGATCGCCAGGACCTCGATCGCTGTGTCCGTGATGGATACGCTGGTAGCCCTGCTCGCGGGTCTGGCCATCTTCCCCATCGTGTTCGCCAACAACCTGGAACCCGGTTCCGGGCCCGGGTTGATCTTTCAGACGCTGCCGATTGCCTTCGGCCACATGGATGGGGGCGCTTTTTTCGGGATGCTGTTTTTCGTGCTGCTGGTATTCGCGGCCTGGACTTCCTCCATCTCGCTGATCGAGCCGGCCGTGGCCTGGCTGGTGGAGAACAGGGGCGTGACCCGGGTATACGCCTCGATGATATCGGGTCTGGTGACCTGGGCCATGGGTCTGTTCACCGTGCTGTCTTTCAACTACTGGTCGGAGGTCAAGCTGCTGGCCGGTACTGGTATCGAGGTATTCAAGGACAGCACCATCTTCGATCTGCTGGACTACCTGACCGCCAACATCATGCTGCCGCTGGGGGGGCTGATGATCGCCATTTTCGCCGCCTGGAAGATGTCGCGTGATTCCAGCATGGATGAGCTGAACATGGGTGACCGGTTTTTCTATCCGCTGTGGCGCTTTCTGGTGCGCTATATCACACCGATTGGCGTCATCATCGTGTTCCTGCACGCCATCGGTATCATCAAATAACACGTTGTGCACAATCACGGGCAGACACGATTTTGGAATCCATCGACCGTTCCGCACTGGTGCCGTACTCGCCGCAGGAAATGTTTGACCTGGTAGCTGATGTCGATGCCTACCCGCAGTTCCTGCCCTGGTGCAGGGATGCCAGGGTCCTGTCGAAGCAGGGCGATGAGGTTACTGCGCGCATTGCCTTTTCACTAAGTGGTGTGAGCAAGTCGTTCACGACTCACAACCGGCAAATGCCCGGCAGCCGCATCGAGATCCGGCTGGTCGAGGGTCCCTTCAGTAACCTGTGTGGATACTGGCAGTTCGATCCGCTCGGAGACGCCGGCTGCAAGATATCCCTTTCCCTGCAGTACGACTTCTCCAGCCGCGTGGTTGGTGTCGTCGTGGGGCCGGTTTTCGGCCAGATTGCCAACACCCTGGTGGATGCATTCCGGCAGCGCGCGGTAGAGGTCTATGGAAAACGCTGAGAAAATATCCGTCGAGGTGGTGTATGCCCTTCCGGAGAAACAGGTCGTCGTGGCGCTGGATGTCGGCGCCGATGCCAGCATTGAAGAGGTCATCCGCGCATCGGGCATCCTAGCGAAATTTCCCGAAATCGATCTCGCAAGCTGCAAGGTCGGGGTGTTTGGCAAACTGGGCAAACTTACGGATACCCTGCAGGCCGGTGACCGGGTGGAGATCTACCGGCCGCTCATCGCGGATCCCAAGGAAGTGAGGAAAAAGCGGGCCGCGGCCGGCAAGGTGATGAAGAAGGGCGCCGCCGGGCTCTCGCCTAAGGATGGCTGATCAGAGGTTGGTCTCACCCTGACCGCGGAAGGTGATCCAGTTCCAAAAGCGGCTGAGCAGGCCGGGAGGCACGCGCTCATGCGGCGGGACATCGAGCGTCACCTGGCGTGGTTGTTCTGCTGCTGCGGCACTGACATCCTGCGGGTGCATGCTGCCTTCGATACGCCGCAGCAGGTCCGCATCGAAGTACAGGGTGACATGTTCACGCGAGGGTTCACCATAGCCGGGCTGCAGCAGGTAGAGGTAGTCCCAGCGATCCTGGTGGAAGACATCCGCAATCATCGGCGAGCCCAGTATGTACTGGACCTGGCGCCGTGTCATCCCGGGCTTTAACTGGTTGAGTTCATCCTGGGTAATCACATTGCCTTGCTGAATGTCGATCTTGTGCACCAGGTGCTGTGCGCAGGCGCCAAGACTCAAACTTGCAATACAGGTATTAATAATGAGAAGCTTTTTCATCTGCAGACCAGTTGTGCACCCTCGGGGATCAACCAGCCGAATGATACCCCAAGATTGCATCCATTAGCACAAGACAGGAGACTAAACTTTGGAATCCAGTGAGTTACGCAAGGCAGGCCTTAAAGTAACCCTGCCCAGGGTCAAGATCCTGGATATTCTGGAGGCCAGTGATACCCGTCATCACAGTGCCGAAGATGTCTACAAGGCGTTGCTCGAGACCGGTGAGGATATTGGCCTGGCTACGGTTTACCGGGTGTTGACCCAGTTCGAAGCCGCCGGCCTGGTGAAGCGGCATCACTTCGAGGGGGGGCAGTCCGTTTTCGAACTCAACGAAGGGCATCACCATGACCATATCCTGTGTGTGAAGTGCGGCCGGGTGGACGAGTTCGTCGACGAGGTCATCGAGAAGCGCCAGAAGACCATCGCCGCCGAGTTGGGTTACGAGATGACGGACCACTGTCTGTACATGTACGGGGTTTGTACTGCCTGTCGCGACAAGTCTTAGTCCAGCGCAGGCCGCAGGCTGGTTACAGACTGTGGCTGTGGAAGATTTGTTGAAGCGTCGAAGGCGACTTCCTGATGATAGTCGGTGACAGCATGAGACCAGCCGGTTACATGGCAAAGCACGTAAGCAGTCGTCCAGACTGGCTAAAGGCCGATCGAGTTACTGACATTTACTCCGTCAGTAACTGCGTGTCAGATGACTTCGCTGACTACATCAACTTCTGGAAGCACAACGGCTACTGGTTCTTTGACTCACCGGGAATCATTCTTGGGCTGGCCAGGGACAACAATTTAGACTTAAAACATTCCCGTCTCTTCTACTATGAAGTGCATGGACTGGAGTTTAACGATATGAGGTGTCGCTGGGAGCCGTTTACACCTGAACGATCGTTCAAGACACACGTCGCCGAGCCAGAAATCAAACATCTGGAAGGATACGATGTTGTAACCTATAGCGTCCATACCACTGCCGAATGCTCACCGTTGTCATGCAATTCGATCGCTGCCGAGGTTGAGACAAACAAACATTGCCTGCTTCCTTCGTTTGCAACGGCAAAAAAATTGCTCGAAAAGGGAATGTTCAAGAATACCGAGCCCGGTCCTTACAGGATTATTGCCGTGTATTCTGTGCAATGGCCCTGATAAGGCGAATCCAGGTAGGACCCGCGCCCCCGCGGGGAACACTCTGTTCGATGAGATGTCCGCTGGTGTGTAACCGTGGCGGGGAACACAGTCGCGCTCAGGCACCCGCCTTGCGTTTGGCCGTTCTTTTGCGCGATGCTTTTTGCTGTCCCAGTTCCAGCATTTCCCGGGCATGTTCCCGCGTCTGGCGCGTGATCCTTACTCCCCCCAACATCCGCGCCACTTCGTCGATACGCTCCTCTCCGGCCAGTTTGCGGATTGCGGTATGCGTCGTATTGTCACCCGCCAGCTTGCTGACCTGCATCTGTTGATGCGCCTGTGCAGCGACCTGCGGAAGATGGGTGACGCATAACACCTGGTGCCTGGCGGCGATGGCGCGCAGCTTCTGACCGACGATCTCTGCCACGCTGCCGCCGATGCCGCTGTCGACTTCGTCGAAGATCAGGGTGGGTATCGTGTCGCCGCCAGCCGAGATCACCTGGATCGACAGGCTGATGCGCGACAGTTCGCCACCAGAGGCGACCCGGCTGAGGGCTTGCACGGGATGGCCCGGGTTGGCGCTGACCAGGAACTCGATGGCATCAAGTCCGTGCGGTCCATAAGTCTCAGGGGAGCGGGGTTTCACGTCGACATCGAACACACCGCCGGCCATCCCCAGAGTCTGCATGGCCTCGGTAATCCGCCTGCCGAAAACCCGCGCGGTACCCAGGCGCTTGCGGCTCAGGCATCCCGCCGCATCGCGGTACGCAGCATCGAGTTCCCCGAGCTTGGTCTGCAATTCCACCCGTCGCTGGTCGCTGTGTACGAGGTCGTTCAAATAACGGTCAATATTCTGCGCCACCGTGGGCAGTTCCATGGGTTTGCAACGGTGTTTGCGGGCAAGGTCGTGCAGTGTGCCGATGCGGTCTTCCAGCCATTGCAGCCGCTGCGGGTCAATCTCCAGTTGTTCGCTGTAATCCCGTAGGGAGCGGACGCCTTCCTGCACCAGCACGGCGGCCTCGCTGAGCAGGCCGGTCGTTTCGCCGAGACGGCTGTCCAGTGGTTCCAGGCCTGAAAGTTCATCCAGCGTTTCGCTGAGCAGGGTTTGAACCGAGCTGCTGTCATCGTCGTCCAGGCGTGCCAGACCCGCCCGGCAGGCGGACAGCAACCGTCCGGCGTTCGCCTGACGGGCATGTTCCTCGTCAATTGACTCGATTTCGTCGACACTCAGCCCCAGTACAGCCAGTTCCCGTGACTGGTAGCGCAGCAGGTCGAGGCGGGCGTCACGATCGGCGTCTTCCCGGCTGGCTGCCTCGAGTGCATCCCGCGTCCTACTCCAGTCTTCGTACAGGCGACGGACCTCATCCAGCAGCTCGCGGTGGCCGCCGAAGTCATCGAGCAGCTGCCGCTGAATCGGGGCACGGAGCAGGGACTGGTGTTCGTGTTGTCCATGGATGTCGACCAGTTGTTCGCCGATTTCCCGCAGCAACTGCACCGGCACAGGCCGGCCGTTGATATAGCCGCGGGAGCGACCCTCACGGCTGATGATGCGGCGCAGCTGGCACTCACCATCCAGGTCCAGTTCCTGGGTCTGCAGCCAGCGGCCGGCACTCGAATCGCCGGAAACCATAAAGCCGGCCGAAATTTCGGCGCGCTCGCAACCATACCGTATTATGCTGCTGTCGGCGCGATCACCCAGCGCCAGGCCCAGCGCATCGACCAGGATGGATTTGCCGGCACCGGTTTCGCCGGTCAGGGTGGTCATCCCGGCATCGAGTTCCACCTCGATCTCGTCAACGATTGCCAGGTTGCGGACATGTATGTGGGTCAGCATGCCGGGTGTTGCTCAGGGTTGTTCGCTCCAGCGCAGCTTCTCGCGCAGCATGGCGTAGTAATCATGTCCCGGCGGATGCAGCAGGCGCAGCGTGTGATCGTGTCTGCACACCGTTACGTGATCACCGGCATCCAGCAGATAACTGACCTGGCCGTCGCAGGAGACCTGCGCCTCGACGGTGCCGGCCTTGATCACGATGTCGATGGTGGAATCGTCGGGCACCACGATCGGCCGGTCACTGAGGGTATGCGGACAGATCGGTACCACGGCAATGGCGGCCAGTCGCGGGTGCAGGATCGGGCCGCCGCCTGAGAGTGCATAGGCGGTGGAGCCGGTTGGTGTGGAGATGATTAGGCCGTCGGAGCGGTTATTGTTGAGAAATGCTCCCTCGATATAAGTATCCAGCTCGATCATGCGAGCAATGTCGCGCTTGTGTATGACCACGTCATTCAGTGCCAGACCCTCGCTGAGAATTTCACCGTTGCGGGTAACCGTGGCATGCAGGAGCGTGCGTTGTTCCTCGATGAACTCACCGGTCAAGATGCGTGCCAGCAGTTCCGCCATGTCATCCGGAGAAACATCCACCAGGAAGCCCAGGCGGCCCAGATTGACGCCCAGCACCGCGACGCCGGGTTCGGCCAGGCTTCGGGCGGCATTCAGTAGCGTGCCGTCACCACCTACAACGATGGCAAGGTCACAATCGGCGGCAAGGCGCTCGCGATCGACGACCGGATGGTTGCCCAGGGCGGTGGCATCGTTGATAGCATCGTCGATCAGGATATCGACCTGCAGTGTTTCCAGATAGCGGGTCAGAGCGCGCAGTGTCAGAGTGACATTGCCATCCGCACTCTTGCCGATGAGACCGATGCGCTTGAAGTGGGGTATCATAGGTTCAACCCGCATATTGCACCAGTCGGCCGCGGGCCTGCCTGTTGTCTACGAATCAGTTTATATCCAAGCATCAGTGATCCGGTAAATTCCAATGGCGCAGTTTAAGTTCGCCCGTGTCCTGTTCGGGCCCTGGCTTGTCCAGGCGCGCCTGACCTTACTCTTCACCCCAGCGTTGTATAAATCCGCGTGTAGGAGCGGCCACCTTGCCGCGATCGCGCCGGAGGACGGCGCTCCTACGGGATGGAGCCGGGAGCTCACTTATGGTGAATTCCTGAAGCAGTGCACCAGGATACATTTTATCCTGTAAATGACCCGATAAAACCGGATTACTGCACCGAGTTTATGCAGCTATAGGGTTCACTCAATCCATAGAAATGGCTATGACTTTCGCTCCAGAGCGGCGTCCAGACGCACCTTTCCGGCGCCAGCATACCGGATACTGGCGCAGTATGCGGGTTAACCACATATTGAGCGCGAAGTTAGCATGACTCATCGAACCCGCCAACTGCCAGCAGTTATCGGGTGGTGTGTGGTGAGGATCTTCTGGCACTCTGTTCCAAGGAGTGCTAAATGTTTTATCATTCAAACATCTCGAAAATTTTCTGATCAGGAACATGACCCAACCGCAAGCCGCAATATCGGAACGCGCCCAGTTGATGCTGCGGACACTGATCGACCGGTATGTCCGTGACGGCCAGCCGGTGGGTTCGCGTACCCTGGCGCGCGAGGCAGGCCTGGATCTCAGTCCCGCCACGGTGCGCAATGTCATGGCCGACCTGGAGGAATTGGGTTTCATCAGCTCGCCGCATACCTCCGCCGGGCGGATACCTACCGTACAGGGTTACCGCTTTTTCGTTGATACCTTGCTCACCGTGCAGCCGCTGGATCTGCGATCGCTGGAACGGATGCGCTCGCAACTCGACATCGACTGGGACGGTGAACCGAAGAACCTGCTCGAGACCGTCTCCGGGCTACTCTCAGGTATTACGCATCTCGCAGGGGTGGTGACGCTACCCAAGCATGAGCATATCTATTTCCGGCACGTCGAATTCCTGCCGCTGTCGAACAACCGGGTGCTGGCGGTTTTGGTGACCGGCGAGGACGAGGTGCAGAACCGAATCCTCAATATCGAGAAAAAGTGCAGTGCCACCGATTTGCAGCAGGCGTCTAACTACCTCAACAGCCTGCTTGCAGGCAAAGATCTGGCGGATGTGCGCGCGACCCTGCTACACGAGATGCAGGAAGCCCGTATCACCATGAACCAGATGATGCTGACGGCGATGCAGATGGCGGACCAGGTACTGGAGAAAACCCGTGACGAGGATTTCGTCATGGCCGGACAAACCAACCTGATGGAATTTCACGAACTCTGTAATATCGAGAAGTTACGTAACCTGTTTGATGCCTTTTCCAGGAAACGTGACATCCTGCACCTGCTCGATCAGTGTATCCACGCCAAGGGGATACAGATCTTCATCGGGGATGAATCCGGTTACCGGATGCTGGATGAATGCAGTATGGTGACGGCCCCGTACTCGGTCGACGGTGAGGTCCTCGGGGTGCTTGGGGTGATCGGCCCGACGCGAATGGCCTATGATCGGGTCATCCCGATCGTGGATGCCACGGCACGTCTCCTGGGGGCCGCCTTGAACCAGAAGGAATAGACCCCCATATCTGCGGTAATGATTTCTCGCGTGCCCGGCGCGCGTGTGATGTTTTTTTGTGTTTGACTTGAAGTGTCTGGGGTATGCCTATGTCTGAGAAGGAAAACGTGGTTCAAGAAGACGTTCGGGAAGGAGTGGGTCCCGAGACTGAAAACGAAACGGTGACGGATGCCGGCAAGACGGTCGCCACCCCCGGGGGGGAACCGGACCATGCCGAATTGAGCGCCATGCTGGAAGACGCGCGCGGCAGGGCCGACGAACACTGGGACCAGTGCTTGCGCCTTCAGGCGGAGCTGGAGAATCTGCGCAAGCGCGCCGAGCGGGATGTTGCCAGCGCCCATAAGTATGCACTGGAGCGTTTCGCCGGCGAGCTACTCCCGGTTCGCGACAGCCTGGAATTGGGGCTGGCCGCCTTTACCGCGGAAGGTGCCGCACCGGAGAAACTCCGGGAAGGGGTTGAGCTGACCCTGCAGATGCTGAGCACCGCCATGGCCAAATTCGAGATCCGTGAGGTGGATCCCGAGGGTGAACGCTTCAATCCGGAATTCCACCAGGCCATGTCCATGCAGGAACGCAGCGATGTGGAACCCAACACGGTGGTTACGGTGGTGCAGAAGGGTTATACGCTCAATGAGCGTCTGCTGCGCCCGGCCATGGTAATCGTCTCAAAGGCCCCGGACGCCGGTTGAAACGGTGCCACAGGCTTGATTTATTGAAATACCGTCCCCATGTAATGGGTAATGGCGATTATAGAGTAAGTTAATGAATAACAGATAGTTACACGGAGATTACAGATTATGGGTAAAATTATCGGCATCGATTTGGGGACCACCAACTCCTGTGTGGCGATCATGGAAGGCAAAGAGGCACGGGTTATCGAGAACAGTGAGGGCGATCGCACCACCCCCTCGATTGTCGCCTTTGTCGACAGCAACGAAGTGCTGGTCGGCCAGGCGGCGAAGCGCCAGGCCGTAACCAATCCGTCCAATACGATGTTCGCTGTCAAGCGCCTCATCGGCCGGCGCTTCGAGGAGGATGTGGTACAGCGCGACATCGATCTGGTTCCCTACAAGATCGTCAAGGCGGACAACGGCGATGCCTGGGTGGAGGCCCATGGCAAGCGCATGGCGCCGCCGGAGATCTCGGCGCGGGTGCTGCAGAAGATGAAGAGCACGGCAGAGGATTACCTCGGCGAGAAAGTCACCGAGGCGGTGATCACGGTGCCGGCCTACTTCAACGACTCGCAGCGCCAGGCGACCAAGGATGCTGGCCGCATCGCAGGACTGGATGTGAAACGCATCATCAACGAGCCCACAGCGGCGGCACTGGCCTATGGCATGGACAAGAAACGCGGCGATTCCAAGATCGCCGTCTATGACCTCGGCGGCGGCACCTTCGATATTTCCATCATCGAGATCGCCGATGTCGATGGCGAGCACCAGTTCGAGGTGTTGTCGACCAACGGGGATACCTTCCTCGGCGGTGAAGACTTCGACAAGCGCCTGATTGATTACCTGGCCGATCAGTTCAAGAAGGACCAGGGTATGGACCTGCGCGGGGATCCACTGGCCATGCAGCGCCTCAAGGAAGGCGCCGAGAAGGCCAAGATCGAATTGTCCTCCAGCCAGCAGACCGACGTGAACCTGCCGTACATCACGGCCGATGCCAGTGGTCCCAAGCACCTCAACATCAAGCTGACGCGCGCGAAGCTGGAATCGCTGGTCGAGGACCTGATCGATCGCACCATCGGGCCCTGCAAGCAGGCACTCAAGGACGCCGGCCTGTCCACCGGCCAGGTCGACGACATTATCCTGGTGGGTGGTCAGACGCGCATGCCCAAGGTGCAGGAAGCGGTCAAGAACTTCTTTGGCAAGGAAGCGCGCAGGGATCTGAATCCGGACGAGGCAGTTGCCGTGGGCGCCGCCATCCAGGGTGGCGTCCTCGGCGGCGAGGTCAAGGACGTGCTGCTGCTTGATGTTACCCCGCTGTCGCTGGGTATCGAAACGCTTGGCGGCGTGATGACCAAGCTGATCGACAAGAACACCACCATCCCGACCAAGGCGCAGCAGGTGTTTTCCACCGCGGACGACAACCAGTCGGCCGTGACCGTGCACGTGCTGCAGGGCGAACGCGACGTCGCCTCGGCAAACAAGTCGCTGGGCCGCTTCGACCTTACGGATATCCCACCGGCACCGCGCGGCGTGCCGCAGATCGAGGTGACCTTCGATATCGACGCCAACGGCATCCTGCACGTATCGGCCAAGGACAAGGCAACCGGCAAGGAGCAGTCGATCCAGATCAAGGCCTCCAGCGGCCTGTCGGATGAAGAGATCGACAAAATGGTCAAGGATGCTGAGGCGCATGCCGAGGAGGACCGCAAGTTCCATGAACTGATCGACGTGCGCAACCAGGCGGACAACCTGATCCACGCCACCAACAAGTCACTGAAGGATCTGGGTGAGAAGGTGGAAGCGGGTGAGAAGCAGGAGATCGAGGCCGCGATCTCCGCTTTGCAGGAGGCCATGAAGGGCGATGACAAGGCCGCCATCGAGGCGAAGCTCTCGGAGCTGGGCGAAAAGTCCGGCAAGCTTGCCGAGCGGGTCTACAAGGAACAGCAGGGCGCACCGGGAGGCGAGGGCGCGGAGGCGGCAGCAGAAAGCGGCGCCGGCGGGGCCGCTGACAGCGATGTCGTCGACGCCGAGTTCGAGGAAGTGAAGGGCGCCGACAACAAGTAGTCATCGGCAGAACCTGGTGGTAACGAGGGGGCAGCCCCCATTCCTGGCGGAAGTGGGGGCTGTCTCCGTTAGCCTGTCTCAGGCGGGGGTATCGGAAGCAAGATGTCGAAGCGTGATTACTACGAAGTCCTCGGGGTTACCAAGAACGCCAGCGAGGCCGAACTGAAAAAGGCGTACCGGCGCGCAGCCCAGAAATATCACCCCGACCGAAACCCGGACGACAAGCAGGCGGAAGAAATATTCAAGCAATGCAAGGAAGCCTGGGAAGTCCTCAGCGATTCCCGCAAACGCGCAGCCTATGACCAGTTCGGGCATGCCGGTGTCGATCCCTCCATGGGCGGCGGCGGTGGTCCGGGTGCTGGCGGTTTCGGTGCCGGTTTCAACGACATCTTCGGCGACGTCTTCGGCGATATCTTCGGCGGCGGGCGTGGCGGCGGCCAGCGCGTCTACCGGGGCTCCGACCTGCGCTACAACCTGGACCTGTCGCTGGAGGATGCGGTGGCGGGCACCGAGGTCAAGATCCGCATTCCGACCCATGTGTCCTGTCCCGAGTGCAACGGCAGCGGGGCGAAGAAGGGCACCTCGCCCGTGCAATGTTCGACCTGCGGCGGGCGCGGCCAGGTGCGCATGCAACAGGGCTTTTTCTCCGTGCAGCAGACCTGTCCTCATTGCCGCGGCAGCGGCAGCATCATCAAGGATCCCTGCCACAAGTGCCATGGCAGGGGCCTCATCAGCGAACACAAGACCCTTTCGGTAAAAGTCCCCGCAGGTGTGGATACCGGTGACCGTATACGTCTTGCAGGGGAGGGCGAGGCCGGGGAGAACGGGGGGCCGCCGGGCGATCTGTATGTACAGATCCAGGTCAAGGAACACCCAATCTTCCAGCGTGAGGACAGCAACCTGTTCTGTGAAGTACCCATCAGCTTCGCAACCGCCGCGCTGGGCGGTGAACTCGAAGTGCCGACGCTGAATGGCCGGGTCAATCTGAAGATTCCCGCCGAGACCCAGACCGGGCGCATGTTCCGCATCCGCGGCAAGGGTGTGAAGCCGGTCCGCGGCGGCGCGATCGGCGACCTGCTCTGCCGGGTCAAGGTAGAGACCCCGGTGAACCTGACCCGCAAACAGAAAGACCTGCTGCGCGAATTCAGCGGGGATATGGAAGAGGGCGGCAGCCGCCACAGCCCCCAGGCCAGTTCATGGATGGACGGGGTGAAAAAGTTTTTTGACGGGCTGGGTGGGTAGCCTTCCTTCTCTGTTTCTATCCCGGATGGTGGAATACGCGTAGGTTGGGCTGACCGCAGGTTGGGTTGAACAAAATGAAGCCCAACATAACGTGGCTCCGGGTTATTCGCCAGTGGGGGGCTCCCAGTTTGGGTTCCGCCCATCTCGGGCGAGTTGCTATTCTTTGCTCCGCCAAAGACAAATTCGCCGGGAGCGAATTTGGACAGCCGCAGGCTGGCCCGCAGGGCGAAGTCCAGGGATGAACTTCGCATAAAGTAACCAAAAGAAAGGCTATCCAGATGGCTTGCCCGCTGACGTGGGTTCCCTGCGCTTCTCACTGGTTTGGGCGCTCGCCGAACTCGCAGGATCTGCCGCGCCTGCGGCTCGCAAATCCAGCTCAAACAGGGCGGCTCGCTTACTCCCAAACCGGCTGCGATGCTCGGCTGCGCCTATGGGTATCTAACCCCCCATTGGTGGAGGCTTGGAGCGCATTACTGAGTGCGATTCTCTCCTGCCATCACAGGGAAAGCAGGGATCCAGTTACGTTCTGTCATGGCGAGTAAACCAGAACCGGAAGCGTCCAATAGTTTGCGGGAAGGTCCGATTCGCACCACAGACCGGAAGTTCGCTGTAATTCGCTGAACGTCTTGAATGTACTGAAGGACATTTCCGCAGACAGGCAAGTTGTGCTGACGTTGGCATGACTGTCTGCATCCACCTACATTGACATATCTTAATTCGTCAAGAAATCGTCTTTTACTTGATACCCATCAAGGTGGAACCGAGTCTCATGGCCTATTTTGATGACTTGCCTTAATGCGCAAGAGTGGTGTCGCTTGACACCTTGACGAATCACAGATGGCGTTCCTGGCCCTTGTCGGTGGAGGGAAAAAATGGTTCGGAAGAAGTATTAGCTATCGCCGCATGTATCCCCTTGACATATGTAAATGAATCAGCCATACTATAGTCATACAGGAGAAATGACATGGCGAAATCTTTTACAATTCAAGACTTTTTCAAGACCTTCCCGGACGATGATGCCTGCCTGGATCACCTGATGAAGCTGCGTTTTGGTGAATCACTGGATTGCCCGAAGTGCGGTAAGCATGGGCGGTTCACCAAGATCACCAAGCAGCCCGCTTATCAGTGCGCGTGGTGCGGTCATCACATACACCCGATGGTCGGAACGCCCTTTGAGAAGTCCCGTACACCGCTCCAGAAGTGGTTTTATGCCATGTACCTGTTCACGGTTACCCGTTCTGGCGTGTCCGCTAAGGAACTTCAACGTCAGCTTGGAGTTACCTATAAGACGGCATGGCGCATGGGCCATGAAATCCGCAAGTATATGGGAAAGGTGGACGGCGATTCCGGCCTGTCCGGCCACATTGAGGTAGACGAAACTTTTGTGGGAGGGAAAGAGAGAAAGCGCAGGAAAAAGGGTGTTTATACCCCAATGCACGGTCGTCCAGGCAAAGACTCCAACAAGACTGTTGTGTTCGGCATGGTTGAGCGGAATGGTGACATCATTACCCGCATCGTCCCTGATGCCACGCATAAGTCCCTTATTCCTCACATTGAAAAGCATGTGGAAAAAGGATCGGATATCAGTTCCGACCAGTGGAAGGCCTACAAGATTCTTGGCAAGAAAGGCTACAACCATGAGTCAGTGAACCACTCCATTAAAGAATGGGTGCGTGGTGACAATCACACGAACACGCTGGAAGGTTTCTGGTCGCACTTCAAGAATTCTGTCAGGGGTACTCACAAGAGCATTTCCCGCCGGCATATGATGAACTATCTGCATGAGTTCGAGTTCCGGTTCAATCTTCGGAAGGACGTTTCCGGTTCGATGTTTGACCGGCTGATTCAGGCGTTTTAGCCATTGCATCTAGCAGGGAGAAGAATCCCCGCTTCTCGCCCTTCGCTGGATGTTCCTTACAGAAGCGATCTAATAACCCCTGATTGCGGGCTTCTTCAAGAGATAGGTATTTACCGGTCGCCATCAGGATTCACCGTAGTAAGGCGACACAAAGACACGATTAGCTGATGAATTTTTTATGAGCCTGACTCGATGACGCTTTTCGTTACCATCAATACTAACTTCTGCATAATCTGCAAATTCTATTTCAGCGTTATACTTGGTTGCAGAATATACCCAAAACACTGTTTGTTCCCCAGGCGCTAGGATTTCATCCGTCAGATGCAGGCGCTCCTCCCTTGGTGGTAATTTCTCGCCGCTAATATAGTGAGCGCCATTATTGCCGTGATGAAGGTATGTCTGCCGTACAGCCACAGAAAAAGTAACTTTAGCTCCTATAGTTATATTGTTTAGATGATGGCTACTATTGTTTGTCAATGTACATTTGTGGGTTCCACTGAAACTGAATTCATCAGCGTCGTATTTGATCCTTTGTTCCCCACCAGATGACCATTGTTTTTTTATCCCACATGAGAAGTTTTTACCTGGCTCATGGTGAAGCGGCATAGTCATTAATGAGTCCACACTATTTAATATCTCTGGCAACCTCACTCCATGCAGCACGTTAAACTTAACCAATACATCTTTTGCTATCGGCGGCTTCTTTGCCTCCGCCCTAGAATGCCAAATTCTATCGTAAGCCCACAGAATTACTGGTATAAAAATGAGCAAAGCACCAGCGATAAACATCACGCTTGAAATCCATAGGGATTCAGGCCAGATATTCGTAGCAGCCCCGCCCATAATTTCAAGGCCGAGCCCCGGTAATTGCAACCTCGGTTTAAATAAAGAGTTTTGCATGGCTGGGTGATTTTACCCCTCTTGACTACATACCTCAAGGGGATACACGCGGGGATCGGCCTCCAATACATCACAAACCAATACCATCAGCCCGTTGATCGCCTTTCTCATATCCGTAGACCCTGCCGCAAGATAGACACGGGTGTTTGATCCGAAGGTGATCATGCCGACTGCAGTACCTGGACCACCTGCTTCAAGGTCTCAGCGTCAAAACCGGCCGGTATCTCAATGCGCAGATGATCATCAATCAGCACGGTAAGACTCGATGCCTTGTCATCGGTGACGTTCACCGCCAGAAAACTCACCGCTGAGGATGCCTTCGGCTTTTCACCCCGCGTGAATATCCCGCGCCAACGCTGGAAAGTGCCCAACCCAAGTTGCTGCTGTTCGCAAAACGCTTTCTGGGTCAGGCCACTTTGCTTCCAGTTCTCGACATGATCATACCAACGCTGGCGATTGGCCTGCCTTTTGGTTAGCCTTGGATTCATGATGTGCCCTCGGTAAGTCAGTGGATGGTGAGGACATCATGATGACTCCAGCGGGGCTATGGTAGATGTAATTCGCCAGACGCTTACCTTGTATCTCTTTCCACCGAAATCCCGTAGGCGCACCGAGCATCGCAGCAGGTTTGGTGGAAAGCGAGCCGTCTTGTTTGAGCTGGATTCGCAATCCGTAAGGCGCGGAAGATCCCGCGGGCAAGGCTGCGCAGCGGCCTTGTAAGTTTAAGGGATTTTGACAACCAAGCCTTCGGGGCCGCCTTATCTATTGCTTACTTTATGTGAAGTCCATCCATGGATTTCGACCTGCGGGCCATCATATGGATGTCCCAAACCGCTCCCGGCGAACTGGCTTTTGGCGGAGCAAAGAAAAGTACCTCGCCCGAGAGGGGCGAAACCCTGTGTGGGATGTCCCACGGGCAAGAAAACAGATTCCAGTCCCGCTGGGCTTTATGATGTTCAACTCAACCTGCACACTGCACATTGAAGTAGCCAGGAAAATCCAGCACAGGCCGGCAAATCCGGTTGACATAATCCCCATCACATTTCACCCTGTCCCGCATTAGACAAACCAGCTGAAGAAACCACCACCATGACAAGAATCGCAATCACCGGTGCGGCCGGGCGCATGGGCCGCAGCCTGATCCAGGCGGTGCACGACACCGCGGGGCTGGAACTGACCGCGGCCTTGGAACATCCCGACAGCACTCTACTCGGCAGCGATGCCGGTGACCTGTCCGGTCTCGGCAGGCTGGGCGTTCCGCTTGGTTCGGACCTGGCGGCGGTCAGTGATGCCTTCGACGTGCTGATCGATTTCACCCGGCCGGAGCCCACCCTGGCGAACCTGGAAATCTGCCGCGGTGCCGGACGGCGCATGGTGATAGGCACCACCGGTTTCAGCGATGCACAGAAGGCGGCCATCGTCGCAGCGGGTGAGGACATCGCCGTCGTGTTCGCCCCCAATATGAGTGTCGGGGTCAATCTGTGCCTGAAGCTGCTGGACATGGCCGCGCGGGTGCTGGGAGATGAAGTCGACATCGAAGTGATCGAGGCGCACCACCGTCACAAGGTGGATGCCCCCTCGGGCACCGCGTTGCGCATGGGCGAGGTGGTGGCGGCCGCCCTGGGCCGGGACCTGGCCGAGTGCGCCGTCTACGGCCGGGAAGGCCACACCGGCGAACGTGACCGCAGGACCATCGGTTTCGAGACCATTCGCGCCGGCGATATCGTCGGCGACCATACCGTGCTGTTCGCCGGGACAGGGGAGCGCGTGGAAATCACCCACAAGGCCTCCAGTCGCATGACCTTCGCCAACGGGGCGGTCCGGGCCGCTGCCTGGCTGATGGCGCACGAAACCGGCCTGTTCGACATGCAGGACGTGCTGGGCCTGCGTTAATACGTGGTGCCTGAAGTAGACCGGATGGAGCTCCGAAGGACCCGAATCCGGGTGCGTTTATTTACCACAATTTCCCCGGATGTCGGTGTTGCGGGACTTCATCCGGTTTACCGCGTTGAGCCGGGTCGTTGATTAGACAGCCCGGGCGGTTATCCAGTACAATCCGCCGCGCAAATCGGCACCCAGATTGAGTATCCATTAAACGGGATGGTTCCGCCGGGGACCCTCCCGTTTTCTACGTAGGAAGCGGAGGACCCATTGAGGAAACCGGCCCTGTTGGCCCTCGAAGACGGAACCCTGTTCCGGGGATCGGCTATTGGTGCAGCGGGGCAGACAACCGGTGAGGTGGTATTCAATACCGCCATGACGGGTTACCAGGAAATCCTCACCGATCCATCCTACGCCAGACAGATCGTCACCCTGACCTACCCGCACATCGGCAACACGGGCAGCAATCCGGAGGACGAGGAGGCGGCGGATATCCATTGCGCCGGCTTGGTGATCCGCGATCTGCCGCTGTTGGCCAGCAACTGGCGCAACCATACATCGCTGCAGGACTACCTCGAAAGCCACGGCGTCATCGGCATCGCGGATATCGATACCCGCCGCCTGACCCGTATTCTGCGCGAGAAGGGCGCACAGAATGGCTGCCTGATGGCAGGGGAGCGGATCGACGAGACCGCCGCCGTCGCCATGGCACGTAAATTTCCCGGACTCAAGGGGATGGACCTGGCGCAGGTCGTGACCACGGCGCAAAGCTACGAATGGCGCCAGGGCACCTGGTCGCTGGAAAGCGGGCTGCCGGTGGAGCGGGACAGCGCGGACTTGCCGTACCACGTGGTCGCCTACGATTTCGGTGTGAAGCGCAATATCCTGCGGATACTGGCCGACCACGGCTGTCGTATTACCGTCGTGCCGGCACGGACCCCGGCTGACGGCGTTCTCGCCCTGGAACCCGACGGTGTGTTCCTGTCGAACGGCCCGGGTGATCCGGAACCTTGCGATTACGCCATCAGTGCCATTCGGAGCCTGCTGGAAACCGGCATCCCTGTGTTCGGCATCTGCCTGGGGCACCAGCTGTTGGCGCTGGCCAGCGGTGCCCGGACCATGAAAATGAAATTCGGCCACCATGGTGCCAACCACCCGGTCCAGGATCTGGACAGCAAGCGTGTCATGATCACCAGCCAGAATCATGGTTTTGCCGTGGCGGACGGCAGTCTGCCGGCAAACCTGCGCGCCACCCACCGTTCGCTGTTTGACGGCACCCTGCAGGGCATCGCCCGCAACGACTGCCCGGCATTCAGCTTTCAGGGGCACCCCGAGGCCAGTCCGGGACCGCATGACGTCGCGCCCTTGTTCTCCCGATTCATTGAACTCATGCAGGAACGGTGTTAGGCAGCAGGTCCAGCAGCGGGAAGTTTCCTTAACGCATGCCCGTGATTGCCCCGGCGACAGTATCATGCCCAAAAGAACCGACATACACAGTATCCTGATTATCGGCGCCGGCCCGATCGTGATCGGCCAGGCGTGCGAGTTCGACTATTCCGGCGCCCAGGCCTGTAAGGCGCTGCGCCAGGAAGGATTCCGCGTCATCCTGGTCAATTCCAACCCGGCCACCATCATGACGGACCCGGATAGCGCGGATGCGGTGTATATCGAGCCGGTTCACTGGCAGACGGTGGCACACATCATTAAGAAGGAGCGGCCCGACGCGCTGCTTCCGACCATGGGCGGGCAGACCGGACTCAACTGCGCCCTGGACCTGGTGCGCGAGGGGGTGCTGGCGGAATATGGCGTGGAGCTGATCGGTGCCAGCCGGGAGGCCATCGACATGGCCGAGGATCGTGGCCTGTTCCGCGATGCCATGATGGACATCGGCCTGGCGACGCCGCGCGCCTCCGTGGTGCACAGCATGGAAGAGGCCCATCAGATACAGGCGTCGATCGGTTTTCCGGTCATTGTCCGGCCCTCGTTCACGCTGGGCGGCAGCGGTGGTGGTATCGCCTACAACCGTGAGGAATTCGATGATATCGTCGAGCGCGGCCTGGACCTGTCGCCGACCACCGAGGTGCTGCTGGAGGAGTCCATCCTCGGCTGGAAGGAATTCGAGATGGAGGTCGTGCGCGACCGCCGGGACAACTGCATCATCATCTGCTCCATCGAGAACCTCGATCCCATGGGGGTGCACACCGGGGATTCCATCACCGTGGCCCCGGCGCAGACTCTGACCGACAAGGAATACCAGATCATGCGCGACGCCTCGATCGCGGTGCTGCGCAAGATCGGTGTAGAGACCGGCGGTTCCAACGTGCAGTTCGCCATCAACCCGCAGGACGGGCGCATGGTCATTATCGAGATGAACCCGAGGGTATCGCGCTCCTCGGCACTGGCCTCCAAGGCGACGGGTTTCCCGATTGCCAAGGTGGCCGCCAAGCTGGCGGTCGGCTTCACCCTCGACGAGCTGCAGAACGAGATCACCGGCGGAGCGACTCCGGCCTCCTTTGAACCGACCATCGACTACGTGGTCACCAAGGTGCCGCGCTTCACCTTCGAAAAATTCCCGCAGGCCGAAGCCCTGCTGGGCACCCAGATGAAGTCGGTCGGTGAAGTCATGGCGATCGGCCGCACCTTCCAGGAATCGTTGCAGAAGGCGTTGCGTGGTCTGGAGACCGGGGTGGACGGGCTCAACGAAATTTTCGATCCGGCGGCGGATGGCGTAATCGACACACTCAGACGGGAACTGCGCCGGTCAACTCCGGAGCGGCTCTGGCACGTGGCCGACGGCTTCCGTGCCGGTCTGCCGCTCGCCGAATTGCAGGAACTGACCGCAATCGATCCCTGGTTCCTGGCCCAGATCGGTGACCTGGTGGCCGAGGAGGCCGCCTTACACGGTTTGAACATCGGTGATTTGCCGGCGGAGCGGTTGTGCGCGTTGAAGCGCAAGGGATTCTCGGACAGCCGCCTGGCGACCCTGTTGGGTTGTCCGGAGGCGGCGCTGCGTGCACGGCGTCACGATCTCGGGATTCGCCCGGTCTTCAAGCGCGTCGATACCTGTGCCGCCGAATTCGCCACCTCGACCGCCTACCTGTATTCGACCTACGAAGAGGAATGCGAAGCGGCGGCCACCAGCCGCGACAAGATTATGGTACTGGGCGGCGGACCCAACCGCATCGGCCAGGGCATCGAGTTCGATTACTGCTGCGTGCATGCCGCGATGGCTTGCCGCGAGGATGGTTTCGAGACCATCATGGTCAATTGCAATCCGGAGACGGTTTCCACCGACTACGATACCTCGGACCGTCTGTATTTCGAACCGGTAACCCTGGAGGACGTGCTGGAAATCATCCACGTCGAACAACCGAAAGGGGTGATCGTCCAGTACGGCGGCCAGACACCGCTGAAACTCTCGCGCGGCCTGGAGGCCAACGGCGCACCCATCATCGGTACCTCCGCCGACGCCATCGACTACGCCGAAGATCGTGAGCGCTTCCAGAAAATGGTCGAGAAACTGGATCTGCTGCAGCCGCCCAACCGGGTTGCCTCCACCGCGGATCAGGCACTGGCACTGGCGGATGAGGTCGGCTACCCGCTGGTGGTACGGCCTTCCTACGTGCTCGGCGGGCGCGCCATGGAGATCGTCTATTCCCAGGACGACCTGGCACGCTATATGCGCGAGGCCGTGCGGGTGTCCAATGATTCGCCGGTGCTGCTGGATCACTTCCTCGAGGATGCGGTGGAGGTGGACGTCGATGCCATCTGTGATGGCGAGACGGTGCTGATCGGCGGCATCATGGAGCATATCGAGGAGGCCGGGGTGCATTCCGGCGACTCGGCTTGTTCGTTGCCGCCCTATACCCTCAGCGAGGCCGTGCAGGCGCGCATGTGCGAGCAGGTCGCGAAAATGGCCATGGAACTCAAGGTCCGCGGCCTGATGAATACACAGTTCGCGGTCAAGGGCAAGGACATCTACCTGATCGAAGTGAATCCGCGTGCCTCGCGCACCGTGCCGTTCGTCTCCAAGGCCACCTCGCGCCCGTTGGCAAAAATCGCGGCCAGCGTCATGACCGGCAGGACTCTCAGGGAACAGGGCTTTTACGATATGGCCAGGCCGAATTTCTTTTCCGTCAAGGAAGCTGTATTTCCGTTTATCAAGTTCCAGGGCGTCGATCCGCTGCTGGGACCGGAAATGAAGTCCACGGGCGAGGTGATGGGCATCGGCACGACCTTCGGCGAGGCTTTCGCCAAGGCCCAGCTCGGCGCCGGGAACGCCGTGCCGGTCAGCGGCACCGCGTTTCTCAGTGTGCGCAAGACGGACCGGCCGGCCGTGGTGGAACTGGCGGTGGACCTCGCAGCCAAGGGCTTCCGCCTGGTTGCGACCCGGGGAACGGCCGGCGCGATTACCGCGGCTGGAATCGCCTGTGATATGGTCAACAAGGTGATTGAAGGCCGCCCGCACATCGTGGACATGATCAAGAACGGTCATATCGATCTGATCGTGAATACCACCGAGGGCAAGCAGGCGATTGCCGATTCCTATACCATTCGCAGATCGGCGCTGCAGCACAAGGTGTACTACAGCACCACCATTGCGGGCGCGCGCGCAACCTGTATGGCACTGGAATACCTGGATACCGGCAACGTCACCAGCCTGCAGGATCTGCATTAAGACGTCACCCGGAGCTAGCAATATGAGCAAGAAAGTCCCGATCACCGCCCGCGGTGCAGAGAAACTGCGTGATGAGCTCGCACGGCTCAAGACGGTCGAGCGCCCCCGCATCATTGCGGCGATCGCCGAGGCGCGGGCGCACGGCGACCTGAAGGAAAACGCCGAATACCACGCCGCACGCGAGCAGCAGAGTTTCGTCGAGGGCCGCATCAAGGAAATCGAGGGCAAGCTCAGCCATGCCCACATCGTCGACGTCACCACCATGACCGCCAACGGCAAGGTCGTGTTCGGTTGCACGGTGGAACTGATGGAAGAAGACACCGAGGAGACCATCGTCTACCAGATCGTGGGCGAGGACGAGGCCGACATCAAGGTGGGGATGATTTCCGTGAATTCACCCATTGCACGGGCGCTGATCGCGAAGATGGAAGGCGATGTCGTCAGCGTCACAGTACCGGGCGGTCAGCGCAGCCTGGAGATCATCGAGGTCCGCTATATCTGAAGGGTTAAAAGGTGTCAGGAACCTTTTCATAATGTAAGCCAGATATGAGTTACTGGTTGCATCGAAAAGGTTCCTGACACCTTTTAACCCGATGCGTCTGCTGTCGCGGGATACATATAAATGAGCCTGCCTGCAATCCTTGCCGTACTGGAACGTATCCTGCTGACCCTTTGGGTGGGCAGTCTCTGGGTGAGCGGCTACATAGTCGCGCCGATGCTGTTTACTGCCCTCGAGGACCGCGCCCTCGCAGGCAGCCTGGCCGGAGAACTATTCGGCATCACCGCCTGGATTGGGCTTGCCTGCGGTGGCGCTCTGCTGCTGAGCAATCTTGCGAGCTTCCGGGGGTTCAACTGGCGCGGTATGGTTCTGGCCACCATGCTTTTGCTTGTCGCCATCGGGTTGTTCGTCCTGACACCGATGATCGCCGGTCTGCGGGAGCAGGGCCTTGTCGATACCACCGACTTCGGCAGCTTGCACGGGCTGGCCAGTGCGCTTTATGTCTGTACCAGTCTGGGTGGGCTGCTGCTGGTTGCGGCCGGTCCCCCGGAAGTCGACCGCAGCAATAGGAATTGATAGCCCGCGTTAACCCGAATGACACTTGCTTACGGCTAATTTTCCTGTATTCCGTGTGAACACGTAGCAAAAGACCCGGAATCCTGTAGTGGTAGGTTATGCTGAGCCTGCGAAGCCCAATGAGCAGAGGCCCCGGGGATCACGTCATGTTGGGCTTCACGTAGTTCAGCCAACCCTGCTCGGTTCGCGGGAATAACGGTCTTCCCAACCATTAAGTCCCATTCCGGGCTAACCCGCGTCCTGTTCGGGGCGTTTGCGGTAGATCAGCGCGATATGGCCGATCGCCTGGACCGGTTCGGCACCAAGACGTTCACACAGTTGCGCGATCATCTGCCGGCGCTGTTCGCGTTCGGCTCCCGCGATCCTGATCTTCATCAGTTCGTGGTGTTCCAGAGACAGGTCCAGTTCCCTGTATACGGCCTCGCTCAGGCCGCCATTGCCGATGCTGACGACGGGTTTCAGGGTATGACCGCGGGTGCGCAGTTCGCGCCTGGTCTTTTCAGGTAGTGACATGCTGTATGTTTCCGTGAACAAATAGAACCTATCTCAAAATTCATCTAACCGATAGTGCGTGCTGTGTACTTAGGACCTGCACCCCCGCGGGGAACGGGACGGGACCGGAATACCGGCATATTCCCGGCGTGGTGCCGTCCTGCCCGTACCACGCAGTCGGCACATGATCCTGAAATGTCCATACCATAATGTTGAGATAGGTTCTAAAGGATTATACGGTTATCCTGTCAGCGATAGGCAATGCGGGAATGCACGTCCATGGCCAGGAGCAAAAGCAGTCATCGCTGGCTGAAATCACACTTCGACGATGAGTATGTCAAACAGGCGCAGCGCGAGGGTTACCGCTCGCGGGCGGTCTACAAACTGGCGGAGATTCAGCAGAAGGACCGGATTCTGCGTCCCGGCATGACGGTGATCGACCTGGGTGCCGCACCGGGTGGCTGGTCGCAGTACGCTGCGCAGGTCCTGGGGAATAAAGGCCGTCTCATCGCCCTGGACATTTTGCCGATGGAGTCACTGCCCGGTGTGGAATTCCTTCAGGGAGACTTCCGGGAGGACGAAATCCTTGAGCGGCTTATGGGAATCCTGGGGGGTGACCGGGTCGACCTTGTAATGTCGGATATGGCCCCCAATATCAGCGGTATGGAAGCCGTGGACCAGCCCCGCAGCATGTATCTTGCCGAATTGGCTGCAGATTTTGCATCCAAGGTTTTAGGGAATGATGGCAGCCTCGTGTTCAAGGCATTTCAGGGGGAAGGCCTCGATGAATTATTGCACGACCAGCGCGGTCAATACCGCAAGGTCGTGATTCGTAAGCCCAGGGCCTCCCGCCCGCGCAGCAGGGAGGTGTATGTGCTGGGAAAGGGCCGTAAGGACGTGCCATAATGGGTGTATCCATGTTTTTAACGCGCCGCGGGCAAGTTGCTGCAGGGTAGCAAGACCATCAATTATCGAGGTGCAGGATTTGAATGATCTCGCAAAGAATCTGATTCTCTGGATTGTCATCGCCATCGTCCTGATGACGGTATTCAATAATTTCGGTACGACGACCTCCGGGAGTCAACCCATCAATTACTCCGACTTCATCAGTCAGATCCAGCAAGGACTGGTGCGGCAGGTGGAGATTGATGACCATACTGTTGAAGGCTTGCGCAGTGACGGTAGCCGCTTTACGGTGCAGACTCCGCCGGACGATCCGAAGATGCTCGACGACCTGCTGGGCAACAACGTGGTGGTCAAGGTTGTGGAGCCGAATCAGCATGGTCTGCTGATGACGATCTTCATCAACTGGTTTCCCATGCTGCTACTGATCGGCGTGTGGATCTTCTTCATGCGGCAGATGCAGGGCGGCGGCGCCGGGCGTGGCGCCATGTCCTTCGGCAAGAGCAAGGCACGGATGCTGGGCGAGGACCAGGTCAAGATCAACTTTTCCGATGTGGCCGGTGTCGAGGAAGCCAAGGAGGAGGTGGCCGAACTGGTAGAATTCCTGCGTGATCCGAGCAAGTTTCAGCGTCTCGGCGGCAAGATTCCCAGCGGCGTGTTGATGGTCGGCTCTCCGGGTACCGGCAAGACACTGCTGGCCAAGGCCATCGCCGGCGAGGCCAAGGTACCGTTCTTTACCATTTCCGGATCGGATTTCGTGGAGATGTTCGTCGGGGTCGGCGCATCGCGTGTGCGCGACATGTTCGACCAGGCAAAGAAGCATGCGCCCTGCATCATCTTCATCGACGAGATCGACGCTGTCGGCCGCCATCGTGGTGCCGGGCTGGGTGGCGGACACGACGAGCGCGAACAGACCCTCAACCAACTGCTGGTCGAGATGGATGGCTTCGAGGGCAACGAGGGTGTGATTGTCATCGCGGCGACCAACCGCCCGGACGTACTTGATCCCGCGTTGCTGCGCCCGGGGCGCTTCGACCGCCAAGTGGTCGTGCCGCTGCCGGATGTGCGCGGCCGCGAGCAGATCCTCAAGGTCCATATGCGCAAGGTCCCGGTGGCGGATGATACCAAGGCCGGCATCATCGCCCGCGGCACCCCGGGTTTTTCGGGCGCTGATCTCGCCAATTTGGTCAACGAGGCCGCGCTGTTCGCCGCACGCGCCAACAAGCGCCTGGTGGACATGGAGGACCTTGAGAAGGCCAAGGACAAGATCATGATGGGCGCCGAGCGCCGCTCCATGGTGATGACCGAGGATGAGAAAAAACTGACCGCCTATCACGAGGCGGGGCATGCAATCGTCGGCCGCCTGATGCCATCGCACGATCCCGTCTACAAGGTGACCATCATCCCGCGCGGCCGCGCCCTGGGTGTGACCATGTTCCTGCCGGAGACCGACCGCTACAGCCACAGCAAGGAGTTCCTGGAGAGCCAGATCTGCAGCCTCTTCGGGGGGCGTATCGCCGAAGAGCTGATCTTCGGCGCCGAAAAGGTAACCACCGGCGCCTCCAACGACATCATGCGCAGCACCGAGCTGGCGCGCAACATGGTGACTAAGTGGGGGCTTTCGGAAAAGCTCGGACCCCTGACCTACAGTGAGGACGAGGGCGAGGTGTTTCTCGGACACTCCGTGGCACAGCACAAGGCAGTCTCTGACGAGACCGCCCATGACATCGACAAGGAGATCCGCTACATTATCGACCGTTCCTACGCCCGGGCACGGGAGATTCTCGAGGCCAATCTCGACAAGCTGCACCTGATGGCGGAAGCGCTGATGAAGTACGAGACCATCGACAGTGACCAGATCGACGACATCATGGCCGGCAGGACCCCGCGTCCGCCCAGAGACTGGGATGACACGGCGCCGCGTACCGGCTCCGGGGAATCCACGGACACGCGCGGTGCGGAGGAGTCGAAGGACACGAAGATTCGTGGTCCCGCCGGACAGCACTAGCCGGATCAACAGCACTGGCCGGATCATGGGATCAGACTCGAATGGTCGGGAAGATCGTTATTACCGCGAAACGAGTAGGTTGGTCTGAACAACGTGAAGCTCAACATGGCGTGATCTCCGGGGTCTCTGCTCGTTGGGCTTCGCAAGCTCTACCCAACCTACTACCTCAGGTTTCCGGGTCTTGGTTACGTGTTCACACGGATTACAGGATATATAGCCGTATGTAAGTGCGAGACGGATCAGACTCGATTGATACCATGGGTCGATAGCAATTGATGAAATCGACCGCAGATCAATCGAGACTGGCCCCATTGATCGTCGATTGCGCAGGCAAGCCGCTGGACCTGTCGCATCCGCGAGTCATGGGGATACTGAATATCACCCCCGATTCCTTTTCGGACGGGGGTGATTTTTTTGCTCCGGAAGCGGCGCTGGCGCGGGCCCACGAGATGGTGGACGAAGGAGCGGCGGTCATCGATGTGGGTGGCGAGTCGACCCGGCCGGGTGCCGCACCGGTTACGGTAGAGGTGGAACTGCAGCGCGTGGTTCCGGTGATCGAGGCCCTGTGTGAGTCCCTCACGGTGCCGGTGTCGATCGACACCCGTAAACCGGAAGTGATGCAAGCCGCCGTCGCTGCGGGTGCGGGTATGATCAATGACGTGAATGCACTACGGGCAGCGGGAGCTCTGGAGACGGCGGCTTCCCTGGAGGTGCCGGTGTGCCTGATGCATATGCAGGGCAGTCCGGAGTCCATGCAGCAAGACCCGGCATACGGGGATGTGGTCGGGGAAGTGCGGCAATTTCTCCTCGACCGCGTGGCCGCCTGTTGCGGCGCCGGGATTTCACCGGAGAATATCCTGCTCGATCCGGGCTTCGGCTTCGGCAAGACAACCCGGCATAACCTGATATTGTTACGCCACCTCGACCGCCTTGCGGCGGAGGGCTATCCGGTGCTGGTGGGGTTGTCACGCAAGTCCCTCATCGGTAATGTGCTCGGCCTGCCCGTCGAGCGGCGGCTGTTTCCCGGGGTGGCGCTGGCGGTGCTTGCCGTCTGGCAGGGCGCAGCCGTGGTGCGTTGTCACGATGTGCGTGCCACCCATGAGGCCGTCGAAATGTGTCATGCCGTAATCAGCCTGGACGGATGAGGATGAGCATGAAAAACCTGCCGGGAATATGCCACAATCCGGCATCATCAGGTTACGGCAAGCGGGTGCGCAGGCGTAACAAAGGCATCAGATCTGAATAACAGGGGGCGGGAATTGTCCAGGAAATATTTCGGTACAGACGGCATTCGCGGCCACGTCGGGGAATATCCGGTTACTCCGGAATTCATGCTCAAGCTGGGCTGGGCCGCGGGCAGCGTACTCGGCCGGCATCGCTACGACCGGGTAATTATCGGCAAGGACACGCGCATTTCCGGCTACATGTTCGAATCGGCGCTGGAGGCAGGTCTGTCGGCGGCGGGCGTCGACATCCTGCTGCTGGGCCCCATGCCGACTCCGGCGGTTGCCTATCTGACGCGTACGCTGCACGCCTGCGCTGGCATCGTCATCAGCGCCTCCCACAATCCATTCGCCGACAACGGCATCAAGTTCTTCTCCAGCGACGGCACCAAGCTGCCAGACGAGGTGGAACTCGCGATCGAGGCGGAAATCGACAAGCCCATGGCCACGGTCGCATCGGACAGCCTGGGCAAGGCCAGGCGCGTCAGCGATGCCGGCGGGCGTTATATCGAATTCTGCAAGAGCACCATTCCCCTGAGCCTCAGCCTGAAAGGACTGAGAATTGTCATCGACTGCGCCAACGGCGCAACCTACGATGTCGCACCGAGTGTATTCGACGAGCTGGGTGCCGGTGTCATCGCTATCGGTATCGAACCGGACGGCCTGAACATCAACCGCGACTGCGGTTCCACGCAGCCGCAACGCCTGCAGAAGACCGTGCTGGAACACAAGGCCGATCTGGGGATCGCACTGGACGGTGACGGCGACCGCGTCATCATGGTTGATCACCAGGGCGAGCTGGTGGATGGAGACGAATTGCTGTTCATCATCGCCATGTCGCGCCAGCAGGGCGGAACGCTCAGTGGCGGAGTGGTCGGTACACTGATGAGCAATCTGGGCCTGGAGCATGCCCTGCAGTCCAACAACATCACCTTCAAACGCGCCAGGGTCGGTGACCGCTATGTGCTGGAACTGCTCAATCAGACCGGCAGCCGGATCGGCGGCGAATCCTCCGGCCACATCATCTGCCTGGACCGGACCACGACGGGGGACGGCATCATTTCTGCCCTGCAGGTGCTCGCCGCGATGGTGCAGACCGGCAAGACGTTGCACGAGCTAAAAACCGGGATGAGGAAATATCCGCAGTGTATGATTAACGTGCCGGTCAGGGAGAAGGTCGACCTGGAGAAAGTGGAGCTGTTGCAGGCCGCGGTCCGGTCCGCCGAGGAACGTATGGCCGGCAAGGGGCGGGTACTGCTCCGGCCTTCCGGGACCGAACCGGTGGTGCGCGTTATGGTCGAGGGCGAGGACGAACAGCAGGTTTCAAGGGAGGCCGAGCAACTTGCCTCGGTGGTCGCCGCGGAGGTCTGATACCGGTACATTGCGTGCCGATGTCCCTGTTTTCCGGTTCTGTCCCAGAAGGCGCCTGGTTAAAAACCATCCGAATTGGAGCTTATCTCAAAATTTAGGGATTGGACATTCCAGGATCATGTGCCAATGGCTTGGTACGGGTAGGACCGGCGTCCTCGCCGGGAACAATTTCGAAAACAGCGCCTGGGAAATTCCCTTCCCCGCGGGGGCGGGGTCCTACATATACAGCACGTACGATCGGCAAGATGAATTTTGAGATAGACCACAGGGACTTCAATAGCGAGGCCACTTGCCAAGATTGTCGCAACCAGGTTACGGCGGATGTCCCGGTCATGCGGCAGGCGGATGTCCCGGCCCATAAATTGATTTTCGGACTGCGGATCGCTTAAGCTACGCGGCTTGCTTTGAATGGAGGACGTTATGCGCACGCCACTGGTTGCCGGTAACTGGAAAATGAATGGTTCTGTCGATGCCATCAAACCGCTGGTCGAAGGGATCAAGGCCGGCATCGGCGCGGTCACCACCGCGGAAATGGCCTTATGCCCGCCCTATGTCTATATCCCAATGGTCGCGGATATGCTGGCGGGTACGGGAATCGGTCTGGGCGCCCAGGACGTTAATGACCGTGAGGCGGGCGCCTATACCGGGGAAGTGTCCGCGAGCATGCTGGTTGATTGCGGCTGCAAGTATGCGATCGTGGGCCATTCCGAGCGCCGCAGTATCTACGGCGAAAGTGACGAGTTTACGGCCAGCAAGTTTGCGGCTGCACGCAAGGCCGGACTGGTGCCGATCCTTTGTGTCGGCGAGCTGCTGGAAGAGCGCGAGCAGGGTGTCACCGAGGAAGTTGTGGCAAGGCAGCTGGATGCGGTGATCGATCTGGAAGGGATCGCCGCCCTGGGGGATGCGGTTATCGCCTATGAGCCGGTCTGGGCCATTGGCACCGGCAAGACGGCAACACCGGAACAGGCGCAGGAGGTGCACGCCTTCATCCGTGGCAAACTGGCGAAACTGGACGCGGCGGTGGCGGAAAAGGTGCGGATTCTTTATGGTGGCAGCATGAATGCGGGCAATGCTGCGGATCTACTGGCAATGCAGGATATCGACGGTGGCCTGATTGGCGGGGCCTCGCTGAAGCCCGATGATTTTCTCTCCATCGGCAAGGCAGCCAATTCCTGAGCGGCAGTCGTACAAGCGGGAGCGGATATCTACATGTTTTCAATCTTATTGGTTATACAGATCCTGGTGTCGGTCGCGATCATCTCCCTGGTGATGCTGCAGCACGGCAAGGGTGCCGATATGGGCGCGGCATTCGGGAGCGGTTCCTCAGGCACGGTGTTCGGTGCACGGGGCTCCGGTTCCTTTCTCACTCGCGCTACCGCCGTTCTTGCCGCTATTTTTTTCATCAACTGCCTTTTGATCGCCTCGCCCCTGCTGCGCCAGAAAGACACGGGTGAAGGCGGGGTGGTGGAACAGCTGGAGCAGCAGGCGCAGCAGCAGCGTCAGGCAGAGAAACCCGTCGTTGTGAAGGACAAATCCGCAACATCTCCGGCTCCCGAGGCGGGCACTGCGGCTGAAAAGGTTCCGGCTGCGGCATCCGACCTTCCTGAAGTCATCGAGGAGGCAAAGACACCGCTGGCGGATACCAAGCAGGATCAGCCGGATGCCGCCAGGCAAACTCCGGCAAAGGCGGATACCGGTACTACCGGGGAGGCACCCAAGTAACTGCTTCCTGCGGCAACGATTTCCTGGTTCCCTAAGCAGCCGATGTGGTGGAATTGGTAGACACGCTATCTTGAGGGGGTAGTGGCGTAAGCCGTGCCGGTTCGAGTCCGGCCATCGGCACCAGGCAAGTATTTCCAGCGCGATTCACTGTGGTGACGGCTCGAGGCAACGGCCCCGGATGCTTTATTACGGGCATCTCATCCTTATTTTTTATACCCCCAGAAGATAACGCAACATACTGAAATAAATAACAATAATGACAAGCCACCAACTTGACAGCAATTCCCCGCTGTCCTATGCTGCACAATCTTTTTGCATCGCTGTCTATAGTAAGTAAGCCGGGCGGCCTTGAGGCATGAGAAGCTGAGATGCTAGAAAACTATCTGCCAATCCTGATTTTCATCGCCATCGGCATCGTGGTTGGTGTAGGTCCCATCCTGATCGGTTTTCTGCTGGGCCCGCACAAGCCCGACAGCGAGAAGAATTCCCCTTACGAGTGCGGTTTCGAGGCCTTCGAGGACTCCCGCATGCGTTTCGACGTGCGCTACTACCTGGTTGCAATCCTGTTCATCATTTTCGATCTTGAGATCGCCTTCCTGTTTCCCTGGGCCGTAGTGCTGGATTCCATCGGCATGTTCGGCTTTGTCGCCATGCTGCTGTTCCTGGGCATCCTGGTGGTTGGATTCATTTATGAATGGAAGAAGGGAGCTCTGGAATGGGAGTGACTGTGTGCGGCAGCAGAGGACCTGAGCGGTGAGTATTGAGGGCATCCTGAAGGAAGGCTTTGTCACCACGACGGCCGACAGCCTGATCAACTGGGCACGAACCGGTTCGCTGTGGCCGGTGACCTTCGGTCTGGCCTGCTGTGCCGTCGAGATGATGCAGGCGGGCGCGTCGCGCTACGACCTTGACCGCTTCGGTGTGGTGTTTCGCGGCAGCCCGCGGCAGTCGGACGTGATGATCATCGCCGGTACCCTTTGCAACAAGATGGCACCGGCCCTGCGCAAGGTCTATGACCAGATGGCCGAACCACGCTGGGTCATTTCCATGGGATCCTGCGCCAACGGCGGCGGCTATTATCACTATTCATATTCGGTGGTGCGTGGTTGCGACCGCATTGTACCGGTCGATATCTACGTGCCCGGTTGTCCGCCGACCGCTGAGGCCCTGCTGTACGGCATTCTGCAGTTGCAGAACAAGATCAAGCGCACCAACACCATTGCCCGCTAGGCGACTTCCGATGACAGCCGCCTCCAGACAGCTCGCAGAGCAACTCAGGGACCGCTTCGGTGACAGCCTGCAGGCGGTGATCGATGCCGTCGGCGAAGTGACCATCGAGGTGCCCGGTGACCAGTTGCTGGAGGTTGCCACGGCATTGCGCGACGAGCCCCGTTTCGCCTTCGAGATCCTGATCGACCTTTGTGGGGTCGATTATGCGGACTATGGCCGCGATGAGTGGGCCACGGAGGACACTTCGAGCAGCGGTTTCAGCCGCGGTGTCCATGCCGCCAGCGCCGGGCGCCTGGGTGTGCTCGACGACGACCTGGTTGTGGAGAAGCCGCGCGAGGCGCGCCGCTTCGCCGCCGTCTACCACCTGCTCTCGATCAGCAACAACCGCCGTCTGCGCATCCGGGTGTTTGCGCCCGACGACGGCCTGCCGGTGGTGCCCTCGGTCATTTCCGTCTGGAACAGCGCCAACTGGTACGAGCGCGAGGCCTTCGACCTCTACGGAATCCTGTTCGACGGTCATCCGGACCTGCGCCGCCTGCTCACGGACTATGGCTTTGTCGGCCACCCCTTCCGCAAGGATTTCCCGCTCTCCGGCAACGTCGAGGTGATCTACGACGCGGAGAAGGGCCGCGTGGTCTACCAGCCGGTCAGTATCGAACCGCGGGTGCTGGTGCCCAAGGTGGTGCGTGCCGGCAGTGTCAAAAGCACCGACCTGATGGCCCCCGTGGATGAGGAAGAGTCCGCGGAGGAAACCGGGGAGGCGGCGGAATAAGCCATGTCCGAGATTCGCAACTTCACCCTTAACTTCGGCCCGCAACATCCGGCGGCACACGGCGTGCTGCGCCTGGTGTTGGAAATGGACGGCGAGACCATCGAGCGCGCCGACCCGCATATCGGCCTGCTGCACCGCGCCACCGAGAAGCTCGCCGAGAGCAAGCCCTACAACCAGAGCATCGGCTACATGGACCGGCTGGATTACGTGTCCATGATGTGCAACGAGCACGGCTACGTGCTGGCGATGGAAAAACTGCTGGGCATCGAGGCCCCGATCCGGGCGCAGTATATCCGCGTCATGTTCGACGAGATCACACGTATCCTCAACCACCTGCTGTGGCTGGGTGCGCATGGCCTCGACATCGGCGCCATGACGGTGTTCCTCTACACCTTCCGCGAGCGTGAGGACCTGATGGACTGTTACGAGGCGGTCTCCGGGGCGCGCCTGCACGCAACCTACTACCGACCGGGCGGAGTCTACCGCGACTTACCGGACAACATGCCGAAATACCAGGCCTCCAAGTGGCACGACCAGAAGGAAGTGGATCGCAAGAACGCCGACCGACAGGGCTCCCTGCTGGATTTCATCGAGGCCTTCACCGAGCGCTTCCCCGGCTGCGTGGATGAATACGAGACCCTGCTGACGGACAACCGCATCTGGAAACAGCGTACCGTCGGGATCGGTGTGGTCACTCCCGAGCGTGCCATGCAGCTCGGCTTCAGCGGTCCCATGATGCGCGGTTCCGGGATCGAGTGGGACCTGCGCAAGAAGCAGCCCTACGAGGTCTACGATCGCATGCAGTTCGACATCCCGGTCGGCGTGACCGGCGACTGCTACGATCGCTACCTGGTGCGCATCGAGGAGTTGCGCCAGTCGAACCGCATCATAAAACAGTGCATTGACTGGCTGCGCGGCAATCCTGGACCGGTGATGCTGGAAGACAACAAGTTGGCGCCGCCGCGGCGTGAGGCCATGAAGGCCGACATGGAGGCCCTGATCTATCACTTCAAGCTGTTCACCGAGGGCTTTTGCCTACCGGCCGGCGAAGCCTATGCGGCGGTGGAGCACCCCAAGGGCGAGTTCGGTGTCTACCTGGTCTCCGACGGGGCCAACAAGCCCTACCGGCTGAAGGTGCGCGCACCGGGCTTTGCGCATCTCGCCTCCATCGACGAAATGGTGCGCGGTCACATGCTCGCCGACGTGGTGGCGGTGATCGGTACCCAGGACATCGTTTTCGGTGAGATCGACCGCTAGCCCGAAGCAGTTCAATTTCAAAGATATGAACGCACAGATAGACACAAACAGCCTGATCAGCGCGGCATCCCGGGCGAAGATCGACGCCTGGCTGGAACGCTTCCCGCCGGATCACAAGCAGTCGGCGGTTCTGCAGGCCCTGCACATCGTGCAGGAGCAGAACGGCGGCTGGGTCAGCCGCGAGCTGCTGGATGCCGTCGCCGCCTACCTGGAGATGCCGCCGGTGCGGGTCTACGAGGTCGGCACCTTTTATTCCATGATCGAGCTGGAGCCGGTCGGGCGCAACATGGTGGCCCTGTGCACCAACCTGTCCTGCATGCTGAACGGGGCGGAATCCCTGGTCGAGCACGTCGAGAAGAAGCTCGGCATCAGGCTCGGCGAAACCACTGAAGACGGCCGCATCACGCTGAAGCGGGAAGAGGAATGCCTGGCCGCCTGCTGCGGGGCCCCCATGATGACCGTGAACGGCCACTATCACGAAAATCTCACCCCGGCGAAGGTGGATGAGATCCTGGACGCTCTGGAGTAGGATATGACGGTACAGGTCTGTTTCGATACGTTGCAGTTCGACCAGCCATGGACGCTGGAGAACTATCTCAAGGTCGGCGGCTACCAGGCGTGGCAAAAGATCCTGCGCGAGAAGATCTCACCGGACGCTGTGATCGACGAGGTCAAGACATCCGGGCTGCGCGGCCGCGGTGGCGCAGGTTTCCCGACCGGCTTGAAGTGGAGCTTCATGCCGCGCAATGCACCGGTGCAGAAGTACGTGGTATGCAACTCGGACGAGTCTGAGCCGGGTACCTGCAAGGACCGCGACATCCTGAGATTCAACCCGCATGGCCTGATCGAGGGCATGGCCATCGCCGGTTACGCCATGGGCGCGACGATTGGTTACAACTACCTGCGCGGCGAGTTTCACCATGAGCCGTTCGAACGCTTCGAGCATGCCCTGCAGGAGGCCCGCAAGGCCGGCTACCTGGGCAGGAACATCCTGGGCTCCGGCGTCGACTTCGAGTGCTACAGTCACCTGGGAGCGGGTGCCTATATCTGCGGCGAGGAAACCGCACTGCTGGAATCCCTGGAAGGCAAGAAGGGCCAACCGCGTTTCAAGCCGCCGTTCCCGGCCAATTACGGTCTGTACGGCAAGCCGACCACCATCAACAATACCGAGACCCTGGCCTCGGTACCGGCCATCATGCGTAACGGCGGTGACTGGTTCATGAAACTGGGCAAACCGAACAATGGCGGCGTGAAGATCTTTTCCGTCTCCGGTCATGTCAACAAGCCGGGCAATTTCGAGGTCCCCATGGGCACCCCGTTCCGCGAACTGCTGGAGATGGCCGGCGGGGTGCGTGACGGGCACCAGCTCAAGGGCGTGATCCCGGGCGGGTCCTCCATGCCGGTGCTGCCGGCGGACGTCATCATGGAGTGCGATATGGACTACGACTCCCTGTCCAAGGCGGGCTCCGCGCTGGGGTCCGGCGCCGTGATGGTGATGGACGATTCCACCTGCATGGTGAAGGCGGCGATGCGCGTCTCGCGTTTCTACTATGCCGAATCCTGCGGGCAGTGCACGCCCTGCCGCGAGGGCACCGGCTGGATGTACCGCATCATCAAGCGCATTGAGGAAGGCCAGGGGCGCCCGGAAGACCTGGACCTGCTGCTCAGCGCGGCGGGCCAGATCGAGGGCAAGACCATCTGCGCCTTCGGCGAGGCGGCGGCCTGGCCGGTACAGGGTTTCCTGCGGCATTTCCGCAAGGAATTCGAATACCACATCACCCACAAGCGCTGCATGGTGGGCACGGGTTCCGTATCGGAGGGCGAGGCGGCATGAGCGCAGTGCCTGAAATCCCGGCGGAAGACCACGTCAACATCGAGATCGACGGCCGTCCCTACCAGGCCCGCAAAGGGGCGATGATCATCGAGGTCACGGATGACAACGGCATTACCGTGCCGCGCTTCTGCTATCACAAGAAACTCTCGATCGCTGCCAACTGCCGCATGTGCATGGTGGAGGTCGAGAAGGCACCGAAGCCGCTGCCGGCCTGCGCCACGCCGGTCGCCGAGGGCATGAAGATCTTCACGCAATCGAAGCTGGCCAGAGATACGCAAAAGGCCATCATGGAGTTTCTGCTGATCAATCACCCGCTGGATTGTCCGATCTGTGACCAGGGCGGGGAATGCGAGCTCCAGGACCTGGCCCTCGGCTACGGCGGCGACGTGGCCCGTTTCGCCGAAGGCAAGCGCGTCGTTCCCGACAAGTACATCGGCCCCCTGATCGCCACCGACATGACCCGCTGCATCCACTGCACGCGCTGCATCCGCATGCTGTGCGAGGTGGCCGGCAAGATGGAACTCGGCGCGACCGGGCGTGGCGAGAGCATGCAGATCGGCAACTACATCGAGAAATCACTGGAGTCCGAGCTCTCCGGCAACGTCATCGACGTCTGCCCGGTCGGCGCGCTCACTTCCCGGCCGTTCCGCTTCAAGGCGCGTGCCTGGGAACTGCAGCAGCACGCCTCGGTGGCGCCGCACGATTCCATCGGTTCCAATATATACATCCACACCCGCCGTGGTCAGGTGATGCGCGCGGTGCCGCGCGAGTTCGAAGCCGTCAACGAGGTCTGGCTGTCGGACCGCGACCGCTTCAGCTATGAGGGCCTGTATCACGAGGACCGCGTTACCGCACCCATGGTAAAGGTCAATGGCGAATGGCGGACAGTCGACTGGGAGACCGCGCTGGAGCAGACGGTCAGCGGCCTGCGTTCCCTGATCCAACAGCATGGCGTCGACCAGGTCGGCGTGCTGGTTTCACCGGTGGCGACCCTGGAGGAGATGTCAATGCTGCAGGCCATCGCCCGCGGCCTCGGGATACGCAATATCGATCATCGCCTGCGCCAGACGGACTTCGCCGACCAGGCACAGGCGCCGCTGCGCCCGTCGCTGGGGCTGTCGCTGGAGGAACTGGAGCGCGTCGATGCCGCCCTGGTGATCGGCGCCAATCCGCGCAAGGACCAGCCTATTGCCGGTCATCGCCTGCGCAAGGCCGCCAACGCGGGCGCGAAGGTGTTGTTCGTCAACCCGGTGAATTACGAATTCCTGTTTCATGTGCATGCCAGCTCCATCGTGCCGCCCTCGCAGCTGGCGCGGGCGCTGGCCGGCATTGCCGCCGACCTGCCGACCGCGACCGCCACGGGCGCGGTGAAGTCCGCCATCACCGCTGCCAGGCCGGATGACAGCCAGCGGGCGATCGCCGTGGCATTGAAGAAGGCCGATAATGCGGTGGTGCTGCTCGGCAATATCGCTGTCACGCATCCGCAGTATTCCCTCATCCGGGCGCTGGCGGATGTCATCGCGGAGGCCACAGGCGCTACGCTGGGCATGCTGCCGGAAGCCGCGAACAGTGTCGGCGGCTGGCTCGCCGGGGTGCTGCCACACCGCGGCCCGGCCGGTGCCGCGGTCGCCGTGCCCGGCATGAATGCCCGCGAGATGATCGAGCAGCCGCGCGAGGGCTACCTGCTGTTCGGCGTGGAGCCGGCGCACGACTGCGCGAATCCGGCCGCCGCGGGAAAGGCGGTCGCGGATGCCGAGTTTGTGGTGTCCATCGCACCGTTCGCCAGCGCTGCGTTACGCGACTGTGCCGACATCCTGCTGCCCATCGGCCCCTTCACCGAGACTTCCGGCACCTTCGTCAATGCAGAGGGCCGCTGGCAGAGCTTCAAGGGTGCAGCCAGCCCGATGGGCGAGAGTCGCCCCGGTTGGAAGGTGTTACGGGTGCTGGGCAACCAGTTCGGGCTGGACGGCTTCGGGCAGACCGCGAGCGAGCAGGTGCGTGATACCCTGCGCGCTGCACTGGGCGAGATTTCCCTGGACAATCACCAGACGGCCGGGCCGGTCGCAACCGCGACCGGCGCGGGTGGACTGGAGCGTATCGGTGACGTGGCCATCCATGCCGCCGATCCGCTGGTGCGCCGTGCCGCGGCGCTGCAGCGTACACCGGATGCAGTCGCGGCGGGTAAGGCGCGCATGAATGCCGCGCAGGCACAGGCGTCCGGGGTCGCGGAAGCCGGACAGGTGCGCGTGAGCCAGGGTGAAGCCAGCGCCGTGCTGGCGCTGGAGATCGACGCGCGGGTCCCGAAGGGTTGTGTGCGCATTCAGGCGGGCACGTCGGAGGCGGCCACGCTGGGCGGTTCCTTCGGGCCGATCACCATCGAGCGGGCATGAGGACCGGAGCATGACGGATACCGCAGTGCAGAAATCCTACAGGCCGCAATGGATCGCCACCCTGCTGGGACTGGCGGTCGGCGCCGTTGTGATCCTCTGGCTGCTACTGCACTTCTGGGAAGACATCACGGCGATCAAGCCGCTGTATGACCTGATCAAGATCGTGGTGATCCTGGTGCCGCTGATGCTGGGTGTGGCCTACCTCACCTATGCCGAGCGCAAGATCATCGGTTACATGCAGGTGCGTATCGGCCCCAACCGGGTCGGTCCGCGCGGCTGGCTGCAGCCGATCGCGGATGCGCTGAAGCTGATGATGAAGGAAATCATCTTCCCAACCAACGCCAACCGTTTCCTGTTCGTGCTCGCCCCGGTGCTGTCGATCGCCCCGGCGCTCGCGGCCTGGGCGGTACTGCCGTTCACCAACACCCTGGTGCTGGCCAACATCGATGCCAGTCTGCTGTACATCCTGGCGCTGACCTCGATGGGCGTCTACGGTGTCATCATCGCCGGCTGGTCGTCGAACTCCAAGTACGCGTTTCTCGGTGCGATGCGCTCCGCGGCGCAGATCGTCTCCTATGAAATCGCCATGGGCTTCGCCCTGGTCGGGGTACTGATCGCCGGTGGCAGCCTCAACCTGGTCGATATCGTCCAGGCCCAGCAGGGGAGCGTACTGCACTGGTTCTGGCTGCCCTTGCTGCCGCTGTTCCTGGTGTATTTCATCTCCGGCGTGGCCGAGACCAACCGCGCCCCCTTCGATGTCTCTGAGGGCGAGTCCGAGATCGTCGCCGGCTTCCACGTGGAATATTCCGGCATGGCCTTCGCGGTGTTCTTCCTCGCCGAATACGCCAATATGATCCTGATCGCCGCGCTGGCGTCGCTGATGTTCCTGGGCGGCTGGCTGTCGCCGTTCGAGGGGATCATCCCGGATCAGTACCTGGATTCCGGCCTCATCGGACTGGTGCTGGGTTCCGGCGTACACTGGCTGCTCGCCAAGATGTCGGTGATGCTGTTGCTGTTTCTCTGGTTCCGCGCCACCTTCCCGCGTTATCGCTATGACCAGATCATGCGCCTGGGCTGGAAGGTCTTTATCCCGATCACCATCGTCTGGCTGGTGGTGGAGGGCGCCGCCGTGGTGGCCAACGTCGGCCCCTGGTTCGATTGAGGAAATCGAGATGGATGCACTGGGACGATTCCTGAAGAGCCTGACCCTGCGGGAACTGCGCGCCGGCATGGGCCTGACCGGCAAACGCCTGTTCACCCGCAAGATCACCGTGCAGTACCCCGAAGAGAAGACCCCGCAGTCGCCGCGCTTCCGCGGCCTGCACGCCCTGCGCCGCTACCCGAACGGCGAGGAGCGCTGCATCGCCTGCAAGCTGTGCGAGGCCGTATGCCCGGCGCTGGCGATCACCATCGAGGCGGAGGAGCGAGCGGACGGCACGCGCCGCACCACGCGCTACGAGATTGACCTGTTCAAGTGTATCTACTGCGGCTTCTGCGAGGAATCCTGCCCGGTGGACTCGATCGTCGAGACGCGCAATTTCGAGTACTCCTTCGAGAATCGCGGCGAGAACATCATGACCAAGGAAATGCTGCTGGAGATCGGCGACAAGTACGAGGCGCAGATCGCGGCGGACCGCGCGGCCGACGCCCCCTACAGGTGACCCCCCATGGATTTTGAACGCTTCGTCTTCTATTGCCTCGCCGCCACCCTGATCTTCGCGGCCGCGCGCGTCATCACCGTGCGCAACCCGGTGCATGCCGCCTTGCACCTGGTGCTGGCCTTCTTCAGTTCCGCCGGCCTGTGGCTGCTGCTGGAGGCCGAGTTCCTCGCCATCACCCTGGTGCTGGTGTACGTCGGAGCTGTGATGGTGCTGTTCCTGTTCGTGGTGATGATGCTGGACATCAATACCTCACCGTTACGGGAGGGTTTCATCCGCTACCTGCCGGTCGGGCTGGGTGTGGCCGTGCTGATCGTCTTCGAGATGGGCATGGTGGTCGGTTCGAAATACTTCGGTGCGGACAGCATTACAATCCCGGTACGCCACGGTGCCGGCTACAGCAACGTCCGCGAGCTGGGCGGGCTGCTGTATACCGACTACGTCTACCCGTTCGAGGTCGCCGCGGTGATCCTGCTGGTGGCGATCATCGCCGCGATCGCACTGACCATGCGCAAGCGTCCCGAGACCCGCTACCAGAACCCGTCCGAGCAGGTCGCCGTCCAGCGCGGGGAGCGGGTACGCATCGTGGCGATGAGGGCGGAGAGCAAACAGTCATGATCGCCCTGTCCGATTACCTGCTCCTCGGCGCGATCCTGTTCGGCCTCAGCGTGGCGGGGATATTCCTCAATCGCAAGAACGTCATCATTCTGCTGATGGCCATCGAGCTGATGCTGCTGGCGGTGAACATGAACTTCATCGCCTTCTCCTATTTCCTCGGCGACACCGCCGGGCAGGTATTTGTGTTCTTCATCCTTACCGTCGCCGCCGCCGAGGCGGCGATCGGGCTGGCCATCCTGGTGGTGTTGTTCCGCAACCGGCGCACCATCAACGTCCAGGACCTGGATATCCTGAAAGGATAGCGCGATGGAAAAACTCTACCTCGCCATACCGCTCGCACCGCTGCTCGGTGCCGTGATCGCCGGCCTGTTCGGCAGGCGGATCGGCCGCGCGGGCGCGCACACCGTCACCATCCTCGGCGTGGGTGTGTCCTTCCTCCTGTCGCTGATCGTGCTGAAGCAGTTCGCCCTGGACGATGCAGTCACGTACAACGCGACCGTTTACCAGTGGATGCTCTCCGACGGGGTGAATTTCGAGGTCGGTTTCCTGATCGACAAGCTCACCGCGCTGATGATGACGGTGGTGTCTTTCGTCTCTCTGATGGTGCACATCTACACCATCGGCTACATGCACGACGATCCCGGCTACCAGCGCTTCTTCAGCTACATCGCGCTGTTCACCTTCTCCATGCTGATGCTGGTGATGTCCAACAACTTCCTGCAGCTGTTCTTTGGCTGGGAAGCCGTCGGCCTGGTCTCCTACCTGCTGATCGGCTTCTGGTACACGCGTCCGACCGCCATCTACGCCAATCTGAAGGCCTTCCTGGTCAACCGCGTCGGTGACTTCGGTTTCCTGCTCGGCATCGCGGCCATCTACGCCAGCTTCAACAGCCTGGACTATGCGACCGTTTTCCACATGGCACCGGGGATGCAAAACGCTACGTACGAGATCTTCCCGGGCACGCCGTGGTCACTGATGACGGTGATCTGCGTTTTCCTGTTCATCGGTGCCATGGGCAAGTCGGCGCAGGTGCCGCTGCACGTGTGGCTGCCGGATTCCATGGAGGGCCCGACGCCGATCTCGGCCCTGATCCATGCCGCGACCATGGTGACCGCCGGCATCTTCATGGTGGCGCGCATGTCGCCGCTCTATGAGCTGTCCGAGACCGCGCTGACCGTAGTCATGGTGATCGGCGCCATCACCGCGCTGTTCATGGGTTTCCTCGGTGTCGTACAGAACGACATCAAGCGCGTGATCGCGTATTCCACGCTGTCGCAGCTCGGTTACATGACCGTGGCGTTGGGCGCTTCCGCCTACGCCGCCGGCATCTTCCACCTGATGACGCATGCCTTCTTCAAGGCGCTGCTGTTCCTCGGCGCGGGTTCGGTGATCATCGCCATGCACCACGATCAGGACATCCGCAACATGGGCGGGCTGCGCAAGTACATGCCGATCACCTGGATTACCTCGCTGATCGGCTCACTGGCCCTGATCGGTACTCCGTTCTTCTCCGGCTTCTATTCCAAGGACACCATCATCGAGGCGGTGCATGACTCGCACATTGCCGGCAGCGGCTTCGCCTACTGGTCGGTGCTGCTGGGCGTGTTCGTCACCGCCCTGTACAGCTTCCGCATGTATTTCCTGGTGTTCCACGGCACGCCGCGCATGGACGAGCACACCCGCGAGCACCTGCACGAAACGCCCTGGGTGGTGACCTTCCCGCTGATCATGCTGGCGATCCCGTCCGTGCTGGCCGGCTACCTGATCGATCCGGTGGTGTTCGGCGACTGGTTCAACGGCGTCATCCACGTCGCGGAACACCATGACGTGCTGGCGGAGATCGGTGAGCACTACCATGGCCCATTCAGCTTCGTGCTGCACGCCTTCGGCGGTCCGGCCATCTACCTTGCCATCGCCGGCGTGGGCACCGCCTGGTATATCTACATGAAGAACCCGGACCTCGCCGACAATCTGCGCCAGCGCTTCAATGCCGTCTACCAGTTGCTGATGAACAAGTACTACGCCGACGATTTCAACGAGGTGGTGTTCGCCGGCGGGGCGCGCGGCATCGGCCGGCTGCTGTGGAAGATCGGTGACGTGCTGGTCATCGACGGCCTGATCGTCAACGGCAGCGCCCGCGTGGTCGGCTGGACCTCCGGGGTGGTCAGGAAGATCCAGACCGGACATCTCTACACCTACGCCTTCAGCATGATCATCGGCCTGCTGCTGATGATTGGTTGGTTCGTGTTCCTGCGGGGAGGTGCGGCATGACCGGATTCCCGCTGCTGAGCGTGCTCGTCTGGCTGCCGGTGCTCGGCGGCGCTGCGCTGCTGGTGATGGCTGCCTGGGGCAACACCGGCTGCCGGCAGACCGCACTGGCCGTCTCCCTGCTGACTTTCACCCTCAGCCTGCTGCTGTATACAAATTTCGACGTCACCACCGCCGAGATGCAGTTCCAGGAAATGGTGCCCTGGATTGCCGCCTTCAAGGCGAATTACCACCTTGGTGTCGACGGCATCTCCATGCCGCTGATCATCCTGACCACCTTCACCACGGTGCTGGTGATACTGGCCGGCTGGGAGGTGATCCAGGAGCGCACCGCGCAGTACATGGCCGCCTTCCTGATCATGGAAGGGCTGATGAACGGTGTGTTCGCGGCGCTGGATGCAGTGCTGTTCTACGTCTTCTGGGAGGCCATGCTGGTGCCGATGTTCCTGATCATCGGCATCTGGGGCGGGCCGCGGCGCGTCTACGCCACCATCAAGTTCTTCCTCTACACCTTCCTCGGCTCGGTGTTCATGCTGGTCGCGCTGATCTACATGTACCTGAAGTCGGGCAGCTTCAGCATCCTGGATTTCCACATGTTGCCGCTGGACATGACCGAGCAGGTGCTGATCTTCCTGGCCTTTCTGATGGCCTTCGCGGTGAAGGTGCCGATGTGGCCGGTGCACACCTGGCTGCCGGACGCCCATGTGGAGGCGCCGACCGGCGGTTCCGTGATCCTGGCGGCGATCATGCTGAAGATCGGCGGCTACGGCTTCCTGCGCTTCAGCCTGCCGATCACTCCGGATGCCAGCCACGCCCTGGACTGGCTGATCATCCTGATGTCGCTGGTCGCGGTGGTCTACATCGGTTTCGTGGCCCTGGTGCAGGAGGACATGAAAAAGCTGATCGCCTATTCCTCCATTGCCCACATGGGCTTCGTGACCCTGGGCATCTTCCTGGTGTTCACCCTGGTGGAAAACACCGGCGGCATGCAGGGCGCGGCACTGGGCATGCAGGGCGGGATGGTGCAGATGGTTTCCCACGGTTTCATCTCAGGGGCATTGTTCCTCTGCGTCGGCGTGTTGTATGACCGCGTGCACAGCCGCCAGATCAGCGACTACGGCGGGGTGGTGAATACCATGCCGGTGTTCGCTACCTTCATGGTGCTGTTCGCCATGGCCAACTCCGGCCTGCCGGGCACCTCCGGGTTCATCGGTGAGTTCATGGTGATCCTGGCGAGCTTCAAGGCGAACTTCTGGTTTGCGCTGCTGGCCGCCACCACCCTGATCCTAGGCGCGGCCTACAGCCTGTGGCTGGTCAAACGCGTGGTGTTCGGCGACATCGCCAACGACAATGTACGCCGGCTGCAGGACGTCAACCTGCGCGAGTTCGGCATCCTGGCCAGCCTGGCCGTCGTGGTGCTGCTGTTCGGACTGTGGCCTGCGCCGCTGGTCGAGGTGATGCATGCCAGCGTCGACAACCTGCTGGCACACCTGTCTGCATCCAAGCTGCCGCCGGAAAGCGGCCTGGCGCTGCTGCAATCCGTGGCGCCCTGAGGTTACAGTCATGCAATTCTCTTTTTCCGAATTTCTCACCGTGGCACCGGAGCTGTTCGTGCTCACCATGGCCAGTGCCATCCTGGTGGTGGAGGCCTTCTTTGGCCGTGAGCGGCCGCGGCTCAGTTACACTCTGGCACAGCTGACCCTGGTGCTCGCTGCCGTAATCAGCGGGAGCATGCTGGACACCGGGCGCGAACTGGCCTTCGGCGGGACTTTCGTACACGATCCGATGGCGGCATTGCTGAAGACCGGCGTGTTCCTGATCGCACTGGGTGCATTCGTGTACGCGCGTAGCTACCATGCCACCATGGGCAGCCTGCGCGGCGAGTTTTATGTGCTCGGTCTGTTCGCCGTGCTCGGCATGCAGGTGATGATCTCCGCCCACAGCCTGCTGACCATCTACCTGGGGCTGGAACTGCTGTCGCTGTCGCTGTACGCGATGGTGGCCTTCGACCGCGATTCCTCGCCGGCCTCCGAGGCCGCCATGAAGTATTTCGTGCTGGGCGCTCTGGCCTCCGGCATGCTGCTCTACGGCATGTCGATGCTCTACGGCGCAACCGGCAGCCTGGATCTCGCGGTCATCGCGAGTGTACTCCGGGAGATGGACGGGCAGGACATGGTGCTCGTATTCGGCCTGTGTTTCATGCTGGTGGGGCTGGCCTTCAAGTTCGGTGCAGTGCCGTTCCACATGTGGATCCCGGACGTCTACCACGGCGCCCCCACGGCGGTAACCCTGTTCATCGGCAGCGCCCCCAAGATCGCCGCTTTCGCCATGACCCTGCGCCTTCTGGTGGAGGCCCTGGGCAGTCTCGCCTCTGACTGGCAGGCGATGCTGGTCATCATGGTGGTGCTGTCGCTCGCCATCGGCAACGTGGTCGCCATCGCCCAGACCAACATGAAACGCATGCTGGCCTATTCGACCATCTCGCATGTCGGTTTCCTGTTATTGGGTATTCTTGCCGCGACCGATGCCGGCTATTCAGCCGCCATGTTCTATGCTATTACCTATGCACTGACGGCCATCGGCGCCTTCGGTATGATCATCCTGCTGAGCCGCACAGGAATCGAGGCAGACAGCCTCGACGACTTCAGCGGGCTGAATGCGCGCAGTCCCTGGTTCGCCTTCATGATGCTGGTGCTGATGTTCTCCATGGCCGGTGTGCCGCCGACCGTCGGTTTCTACGCCAAACTCTCGGTACTGCAGGCCGTCATCAATGTCGACATGGTCTGGCTGGCGGTGGTGGCGGTGATGTTCTCGGTGATCGGCGCCTTTTACTACATCCGCATCATCAAGCTGATGTACTTCGATGCGCCGGCGACGGATGCACCGCTGGAGGTCGCCAATGACCTGCAGGTCGCCCTCAGCGTCAACGGCCTTGCCGTACTCGGTCTGGGGCTGTTCCCCGGCGGCCTGCTGGCATTGTGCGCCGGCGTGCTCGCCTGACTGCAGCCATCTCCATCTCGCTCCGCAGGTTGGCGCTCCTGCAAGTGCGTAGGTTGATGCGAAGCCCAACGACTGGCAATACAATCAACTCAGTCATGCCGGGTTTCAAGCCGTTCAGCCCAATCCACAATCCGTTGTGCCGTTTATGCGGCAGTTCCAACCGAATGCCTCGTTCGCGCAAGATATTGAACCAGTTTCGTGTCAAGGGTTGTAATGGCGTAACACAATCGTTACACTCCACGGCCGTTGTTGCGGGGTGGAGCAGTCTGGCAGCTCGTCGGGCTCATAACCCGAAGGTCGCAGGTTCAAATCCTGCCCCCGCTACCAATTCTTATCTCTGGAAATCATTGCGATATAGAGGTCCCGGCTGCCGCACCTCCATATTGGACAGAATCGATTGTGGCGGAGTTGTACAAGCATACTGAGTGCAAACTCCGCGTATCAGGCAACAATCAATCCGGAACAACCGGTTATTGCCGGCGGCTTCCCGTCCAGGATCATCAATACCCGAATTCTTGTACCTTCCTGGCAACCGCTACCGATAATAGTGGTGTAAGACTGGGTCAGGTATTCACCCAGTCATTAAATTGATCGATAATTTTTCTGAGCCTCCTGTCCGGCAGGCAGTAGTAGACAAACGACCCGCAGCGTTCTGCTCTTACCAGGCCGGCATCGCGCAGGACACGTAGATGAAAGGAAACATTGGTCTGACTCAGTCCGGTTTTGTTGACGATGTCGGTTACCGGCCGGCACTCCAGGCCGAGACTTGTCAGGATTCGCAATCGATTGGGTTCACCCAGAATCCTAAGTACCTTGCCAAGGTTATTGATATCTTCCTTGTTGTATGCGGTAATACTCATATGCGTCTACGCTCATATTCTAGATTCCTTCCTTAGCTTATGGTCGTTGAATGGCAAATGGCTGTCAAATAAGAGATCGTGCGAGCAGCAAAATAGGCACAGCAAGCACATGCAACCAAGAGAATTGAACTATGTTGATACTTACCAGAAGAGTGGGAGAGACGCTGGTAATCGGTGACGATGTGACGGTCACCGTGCTCGCTATCAAGGGGAACCAAATACGCATCGGCGTAAATGCACCCAAGGACGTATCTGTGCACCGGGAAGAGATCTATGAGCGGATCAAGAACGAAAACCGGGAAGGATGAGAGACGGGTTAACAATGGCACCTGGGATGGAAATGTCGTTGCTGTCCTGAAATGCTGCCTCCTGTTGTCGTTAGTGTACTTCAATCCAGTCCGGGCATGTCCGGTGGAGAACCAGCATATCGAGGTAACCGTCAAGGGGCAAACCTTGTTCACGGAGGTGGCCGCAGACCACACAAGCCACATGTGCGGGCTGGCATTTCGTCACCATTTACCCCCCGACCATGGCATGTGGTTCGCTTATGCACAGGACCAGAAACTCGGTTTCTGGATGAAAGACACCTTCATACCGCTGTCGATCGCCTTTCTCGATGCCAGTGGCAGGATTCTCGAGATCCATGACATGGATCCACGCACACCGGCCCGCGTCTACGTCTCCGGGGTTCCTGCCCGCTACGCCCTGGAGGTGAATCAGGGCTGGTTCAGCGAACATGGTATTGCGGTGGGGGATACGGTCGAATTCGATCTGCAGGCCGGACCGGAAATATACAGATACACCGCTGACCGGTAGATCGCCTGGATCGCTGACGGAACAGCCCTTGCCTGGTAACACATGGTTTTCAGCTTGTTTATTACTTTCTCGAATTCTTCGTCGAATAATAATTCTGCAATCCCGCCGGTGAAAATTGCGCGCTGTCCTGGCGGGTTTTCCGGTCCGTGCAGACAGGCGGTAAAGCGGCAAAACACCCAAAAAACCTGTGGATTGACGTACTCCTTCATGGGTGTAGAATACGCCCACCCGGTGATGCCAGGCACTCGAGTGAGGCTGGTGGGCCGGCTGGACCCCTCAGAGGGGTTTTTTTATTCCCCGGACAGGGCGGTCCCACGGCAGCAGGCAGGGGAGGAATTGAGCAGAACGCGATAATTCCAAGAATAATTCGGAGTTCAAGGAGTGGGCCTTTGGCCCATTTTTTATTTCCGGAGAAAGGCATGAGGCAGGACCCGTTACATATAGGTGAAATGCTGGAACCGGGCATCCGCTCGCTGGGTTATGAACTGGTCGGTGTGGAGTATCACGGCAGCGGCGGCGGCGGGGGCGGGCTGTTGCGCGTCTACATCGACAGCGATGCCGGTATCAACGCGGATGACTGTCAGAAAGTTAGTTATCAGGTCAGCGGCGTGCTGGACGTCGAGGACCCGATCCCGGGGCGCTATACCCTGGAGGTATCCTCGCCGGGCCTGGATCGCCCGCTGTTCCGGCCGGAGGATTTCGAACGCTTCACCGGTGAGCAGGTGAAGCTGCGCATGGTCGGCCCCATCGCCGGCAGGCGCAATTTCAAGGGCCGGCTCAAAGGGATGCGGGACGGCCGGGTGATAATCGAGCAGGACGACGAGGAGGTCAGCCTGCCGTATGAACAGGTGGACCAGGCGCGCCTCGTGCCGGAATACTAAAAGGGTATATGGAGGTTTCGGGAATGGACAGTAAAGAGATACTGATGGTCGTGGACGCGGTATCCAACGAAAAGGCAATCGACAAGGAGATCATCTTCGAGGCCATCGAAGCCGCGCTGGCGACGGCAACCCGCAAGAGCAGCCACAACGACATCGACGCGCGCGTCTCCATCGACCGCAAGACCGGCGAGTACGAAACCTTCCGTCGCTGGCAGGTGGTGGACGAGTCGCTGGCGGAGACCGCCGGTGAGGACGAGGAGGTACTGGTCTTCGAACATCCCGAGCGCCAGATCACGCTGGCCGCCGCACTCGAGCTGGAGCCTGACATTAAGCACGGCGACTACATCGAGGAGCAGATCGAATCCGTACCCTTCGGGCGTATCGGCGCACAGACCGCCAAGCAGGTCATCGTGCAGAAGGTCCGCGAGGCCGAGCGTGCCATGATCGTCGAGGCCTACCAGGATCGCGTCGGGGAACTGGTGACCGGGGTGGTCAAACGCGTCGAACGCGGCAACGTCTACCTGGACCTGGGCGGCAATGCAGAGGCGATCATCCTGCGCGAGGAAATGATTCCGCGAGAGGCGGTGCGTCCGGGTGACCGCCTGCGCGGCTACCTGCGCGAGGTCAGTGCGGAGCAGCGCGGACCACAGCTGTTCATCAGCCGGGTGGCACCGCAATTCCTGCTGGAACTGTTCAAGCTGGAAGTGCCGGAAGTCGGCCAGGACCTGATCGATATTCTCGCTGCAGCCCGTGATCCCGGGCTGCGCGCCAAAATCGCCGTGAAGAGCAATGATCCACGCATCGATCCCGTCGGAGCCTGCGTGGGCATGCGCGGCTCCCGGGTGCAGACGGTGTCCACCGAATTGTCTGGCGAGCGCGTCGACATCATCCTCTGGGACGAGAATCCGGCACAGTTCGTCATCAACGCCATGTCGCCAGCCGAGGTGGCCTCCATCGTGGTGGACGAGGATGCGCACACCATGGACATCGCGGTCCGGGAGGACCAGTTGTCGCAGGCGATCGGCCGGGCCGGACAGAATGTCCGCCTCGCCAGCCAGTTGACCGGCTGGACCCTGAACGTGATGGACGAGGCGGAGGCCGAGAAAAAAAGCGAGGCCGAGGCCCAGAACCTGCAGCAGATGTTCACGCAGCAACTCGATGTCGACGAGGAGATCGCCGCGATCCTGGTACAGGAAGGGTTCTCCACCATCGAGGAGGTCGCCTATGTGCCCAACAGTGAATTGCTGGCGATCGAGGAATTCGATGAGGATATCGTCGAGGAACTCCGCGGCCGTGCGCGGGATGTGCTGCTGACACAGGCCATCATGAAGGAAGAGAAACTTGGTAATACCGAACCGGCCGAGGATCTGCTGACCATGGAGGGCATGGATGAGGCGCTCGCTTTTGAGCTTGCCAGCCGTGGTGTGATCAGCATGGAGGATCTGGCGGAACAGTCGGTCGACGAGCTGCTGGAAATCGATGGAATGGATGCGGCGCGGGCAGGTGCCCTGATCATGAAGGCCAGGGAGCCCTGGTTCGCGGAAGAGGCGGCTGACTGACAGCGGCAGAGGAGCGACAGCAAATGACCGAAGTTACCGTAAAGCAATTTGCCGAAGTGGTTGGCGTTCCCGCTGACAGGCTGTTGAGCCAGCTGGGTGAGGCAGGACTGGATATCAACGACGAGAATGCCACCATATCCGACAGTGAGAAGACGCGGCTTCTGGAATTCCTGCGCCAGAGTCACGGCAAGCGCAATGCCCTTTCGGCTGGCGGCGCCAACAAGATTACCCTGAAGAGAAAGAGCCAGAGCGAGCTGCGTGCCACGGTGCCTGCCGGTCGTGGACCGGCTGCACGGGGGGCGTTGCGCGCGACCCGGCCCGAGACCAAGACCGTCACGGTGGAAGTCCGCAAGAAGCGTACCTATGTCAAGCGCGCCGACCTGGTCGCGGAAGAACAGCAGCGGCTGGAACAGGAGGCCGAGGAGAAGGCCCGGCTGCGTGCCGAGGAGGAAGCGCGTCTCGAGGCCATGCGCAAGGAGCGCGAGGAAGCGAGGAAGAAGCTGGAAGAGGAGAAGGCCGCCGAGGAAGAGCGCCTCCGGGCTGAACGCGAGGCACGCAAACAGGCGGCCGAAGAAGCGCGCAAGCAGCAGGCGGCCGCGGCTGCAGAGGTCCGCAAGCCCGTGACCGAGGACTCGCGTCGGAAGCGTGGTGAGTCCGACCGTAAGTCACGCGCAGAGCAGGAACCCGGTGAAACCAAGTATGGCCGCAAGCAACTACATGTGACGGCCGGCAAGGGCGGCCGCCGCAAGACCAAGGCCAGGCCGGCGAGACGCCTCACCATCGAATCCACCAGCGAGCACGGCTTCGAACGGCCGACGGCCAGCGTCGTGCACGAAGTCGACATCCCCGAGAGCATCGTGGTGTCCGAACTCGCCAGGAAGATGTCGGTCAAGGCGGCCGAAATCATCAAGACATTGATGAAGATGGGCGTGATGGCGACCATCAACCAGGCACTCGACCAGGACACGGCGACCCTGGTCGTCGAGGAAATGGGACACATCGCCAAGCCCATGCAGGAAAACATCCTCGAAGAGGAACTCAAGCAGCAGGTCGAGGAGATCTCCGGGGAACACCTGCCGCGAGCGCCGGTGGTGACCATCATGGGACATGTTGATCACGGCAAGACCTCCCTGCTGGACTACATCCGCCGTACCAAGGTGGCGGCCGCCGAAGCTGGTGGTATTACCCAGCACATCGGCGCCTATCACGTGGAAACCCCGAAGGGCACGATCAGTTTTCTGGATACACCGGGCCACGCGGCCTTCACGGCAATGCGCGCCCGCGGCGCCAGCGTCACCGATATCGTGATCCTGGTGGTCGCGGCTGACGACGGCGTCAAGCCGCAGACCAAGGAAGCCATTCAGCATGCCCGTGCAGCCGGCGTGCCGGTGGTCGTGGCCGTCAACAAGATCGACAAGCCGGAAGCCGATCAGGACCGGGTGAAGAATGAAATGGCGGGGCTGGATGTGATTCCCGAGGACTGGGGTGGCGACACCATGTTCATACCGGTATCGGCGAAGTCCGGTGATGGTATCGACGAACTGCTCGATGCCGTGCTGCTGCAGGCGGAAATCCTGGAGCTGACCGCGGTGCGTGATTGTCCCGCGACGGGCATTGTCGTCGAGTCCAGTCTCGACAAGGGTCGCGGCGCGGTCGCCACCGTGCTGGTGCAGAACGGTGTGCTGCGCAGGGGCGACCTGGTCCTGACTGGCCAGGAATACGGCCGGGTACGCGCCATGTTCGACGAGAATGGAAACCAGATTGACGAGGCCGGCCCGTCGATGCCGGCCCTGGTGCTGGGCCTGTCGGCGGTTCCCAACGCCGGTGACGACGTCATCGTCGTCGCCGACGAACGCAAGGCGCGTGAACTGGCCGAACAGCGCCAGGCGAAATCGCGCGACCAGCGGCTGGCGAAACAGCAGCAGGCGCGGTTGGAGGATGTGTTTTCCTCGGTTGCGGAGGGCAAGACCCCGACGCTCAACATCGTGCTCAAGGCGGATGTCCAGGGCAGCGCCGAGGCGCTCGGCCAGGCGCTTACCGGCCTGACCTCCGAGGTTGAAGACGTCAAGATCAAGGTGGTCTCCAGCGGCGTCGGCGGTATCAACGAATCCGACGTCAACCTGGCCATCGCATCGAACGCCATTATCATCGGCTTCAACGTGCGCGCCGATGTCTCCGCCAGGCGCATGATCGAGGAGAACAACGTTGACCTCAAGTACTACAGCGTGATCTACAACGCTATCGATGACGTCAAGGCCGCGGCCAGCGGTATGCTGGCGCCGGAGATGCGCGAGCAGATCATCGGCCTGGCGGAGGTCAAGGAGGTTTTCCGTTCCCGCAAGCTGGGCGACATCGCCGGCTGCATCGTCGTCGACGGCGTGGTGCGGCGCCATTCGCCGATTCGTGTACTGCGCGACAACATCGTGATCTTCGAGGGCGAACTCGAATCCCTGCGGCGCTTCAAAGACGACGTCACCGAGGTCAAGGCGGGCACGGAATGCGGTATCGGCGTGAAGAACTACAGCGTCAAGGAAGGCGACCAGATCGAGGTGTTCGACCGCGTCGAGGTGCAGCGTACCCTGTAGCGGGTTCCGGCCGCCTGCAAACGCTGCAGGTTTCGTTTCTTGCTCAACCGTAAGGTGTTAACCGCAGGCCCGCATTGTCATGCCAAGGGAATTTCCGAGAACCCGCCGTGTCGGCGAACAGCTACAGCGTGAACTGGCCGGGTTGATTCGCGAGGAAATGCATGACCCGCGTCTCGGCATGATCAGCGTTTCCGCGGTGCAGGTTTCGCGTGACCTGTCGCATGCGAAGGTCTACATTTCCGTGCTCGGTACCGCGGAGCAGGCACAGGAATCCCTTGCCGTGCTCAAGCATGCCGCCGGTTTTCTGCGCCACAAGCTCGGCAAGCTGTTGCACATTCGGGTGATTCCCGAACTGCATTTTTTCCACGACCGGTCGCTGGAGGAGGGCGCGCGTATGGACGCACTGATCAACAGGGCCATTGCCGCTGACCGGGGCAGTTCCGGCGACGATGACGACAAAGCTGATTTCGAGACTGAGGCTGACAGAGACGATGGGTCGAAGACATAGCAATATGCGCCGGGTGAACGGCATCCTGTTGCTGGACAAACCGGCCGGTATGACTTCCAATGCCGCGCTGCAGGCGGCGAAGCGGTTGTACCGCGCACGCAAGGCCGGTCATACCGGCAGCCTGGATCCGCTTGCGACCGGACTGCTGCCATTGTGTTTCGGCGAGGCTACAAAGGTCTCCGGCTTCCTGCTGGATGCCGACAAGCGCTACCGGGTTACCTGCAAGCTGGGCGAGCGCACCACGACCGGTGACGCCGAGGGCGAGTTGCTGGAAAGCAGGCCGGTGGACGGTGTCACCGGGGCGCGCCTGAAAGAAGTTCTGGCGGGCTTCGTCGGGGAAATCGAGCAGGTGCCGCCGATGTACTCGGCGGTCAAGCACAAGGGCGAAAGGCTCTACAAGCTGGCACGCCAGGGTGTCGAGGTTGAGCGAGAGGCGCGCCGGATCATGATTTACTCACTGCTGCTTGCAGAATTTCATACCCCCTGGTTCGAGATCGAGGTGCATTGTTCCAAGGGGACCTATGTACGCACCCTGGTCGAGGACATCGGTGAAACACTGGCCTGCGGTGCCCACGTAACGGCCCTGCGGCGGCTTGGTGTAGGGCCCTTCAATGCATCGCAACTGGTTGATATGGCAACGCTCGAGGCCAGGGCCGCGGAAAGCATGACAGCCCTGGATAAACTGCTGCTGCCGATGGAAAGCGGCCTGTCACAGTGGCCGGGAGTGCGGCTCAGCGGGGATGCGGCCTTCTATCTGCGCCAAGGCCAGCCGGTGCTGGTGCCGCAGGCCCCGACCGAGGGTTGGGTACGGCTCTATGAGGGTGAATCACGGTTTCTGGGCATGGGCGAGATTCTCGATGACGGCCGCGTCGCGCCGCGGCGCCTGATGAGCGTCTCCTGATGCCTGCATGGAAAGTCTTGTGACAGGGAGTGGCGGCGGTTAGAATACGCCGCTCACTCAAATTTGAAGAATTTATCAAGTAATTCATTGGAGTTCTTAGATGGCTTTAAGCGCCGAAGAAAAAGGGCAGATTGTCAGGCAACATAAGCGTGGCGACGCGGACACGGGCTCACCCGAGGTACAGGTTGCCCTGTTGACCGCCAACATTTCACACCTGACCGAGCACTTTACAAAGCACAAGGGTGATCACCATTCCCGCCAGGGCCTGCTGCGCATGGTCAACAAGCGCCGCAAGCTGCTGGATTATCTGAAGAGCAAGGACAGCGGGCGTTACCAGGACCTGATCAGTAATCTCGGTCTGCGCCGCTGATACAGCACGCCCCGCCCGCAGAGTCACCCCATCCCTTTTCGTTACCCAAGGAAATACGCCCGTGAGTGCTATCAAGAAGACCTTTCAGTACGGAGACCAGACGGTCACGCTAGAAACCGGGGAAATCGCCCGCCAGTGCAGTGCTGTCATCGTCAGCATGGGCGAATCCATGGTGCTGGCCACCGTCGTCGGTGACAAGAATCCTATCGAGGGACGCGACTTCTTTCCGCTCACGGTAGACTACCAGGAAAAGGGCTACGCCGCAGGTCAGATCCCGGGCAACTTCTTCCGCCGTGAAGGACGTCCAAGCGAGGCCGAAACCCTGCTGTGCCGGCTGGTCGACCGGCCGCTGCGGCCGTTGTTCCCGAAGGGATTCACCAACGAGGTACAGGTCATCCTTACGGTCATCTCCTACGATCCGCAGGTCAACCCGGATATCCCGGCCATGATCGGCGCTTCGGCGGCGATGTCGATCTCCGGTTTGCCGTTCAACGGTCCGATAGGCGCCGCCCGCGTTGGTTATATTGATGGCAACTACGTGCTCAATCCGACCACGGACCAGATGGCTGAGTCGAAACTCGATTTGGTGGTGGCGGGTACGGACAGCGCGGTATTGATGGTGGAGTCGGAAGCGAAGGAACTGCCGGAGGACGTTATGCTGGGTTCGGTGGTCTTCGGCCACGAACAGCAGCAGGCGGTGATCAAGGCCATACGCGAACTGGCCGCCGAAGTGAATACACCGGCACTGGAGTGGACGCTGCCCGAGACCAACGAAAAGGTTGCCAAGGCAGTCGAAAAGGAAGGTGCCGAAGCGATCACTGCTGCCTACAAGGTTGCGGACAAGCTGGACCGCTATACCCTGCTGAGCAAGGTGCGCCAGGAGATCGTTGACAAGCTGGCAGACAATGACGCCGAGGATGGCTTTTCCGCTGATGAGGTCATGGCCGCAGTTGGCAAGCTTGAAAAGAAGATCGTGCGCGGGCGCATCCTCGCGGGCGAACCGCGCATTGACGGCCGCGACACGAAAACGGTGCGGCCGATCACCATTCGTACCGGCGTGCTGCCGCGCGCCCACGGATCCGCGCTGTTCACGCGCGGCGAAACCCAGGCCCTGGTCGTTACCACCCTGGGGACAGAGCGCGATGCGCAGTTGATCGACGCCCTGTCCGGTACCACCTACGAACGTTTCCTGCTGCACTACAACTTTCCGCCGTACTGCGTCGGGGAAACCGGACGTCTCGGCGGCACCAAGCGCCGCGAGGTCGGGCACGGCAAGCTGGCCAAGCGCGGTGTCAGCGCAGTGATGCCGGATAGCGAGAGTTTCCCGTATACCATCCGTGTGGTTTCCGAGATCACCGAATCCAACGGCTCCAGCTCCATGGCGAGCGTCTGCGGCAGCAGCCTGTCCATGATGGATGCGGCAGTACCGATCAGCGCGCCGGTCGCCGGTGTGGCCATGGGCCTCATCAAGGAAGAGAGCGGTTTCGCCGTCCTCACCGACATCCTCGGTGACGAGGATCATCTGGGCGACATGGACTTCAAGGTCGCCGGCACCGCCAACGGGGTTACCGCCCTGCAGATGGATATCAAGATCGAGGGGATCACCCGGGAGATCATGGAACAGGCCCTGGCACAGGCGAATGCCGGTCGCATGCATATCCTGGGCGAAATGAACAAGGCGATCGCCGCTCCGCGCGAGGAGGTATCCGCCTTCGCGCCACGCTACATCACCATCAAGATTAACCCGGACAAGATCCGCGACGTCATCGGCAAGGGCGGTGCCACCATCCGTTCCATCACCGAGGAGACCGGCGCCACGATCGATATCGATGACGACGGCAACGTGAAGATCGCCTCGGTCGACCTGGAAGCCGGTATCGAGGCGCGTCGCCGCATTGAGCAGATCACCGCGGACGTCGAGGTCGGCAGCGTCTACGACGGCAAGGTCGTCAAGCTCATGGACTTCGGTGCCTTCGTCACCATCCTGCCCGGCAAGGACGGACTGGTGCACATCTCGCAGATCAGTGACGAGCGTGTACAGAACGTTAGCGACAAGCTCGCCGAGGGCGACATGGTCAAGGTCAAGGTCCTGGAGGTCGACAAGCAGGGCCGTATCCGTCTCAGTATGAAAGCGGTCGGAAACGATTGATCCGCGCCGGCAGCGGGTGCAAGGGAAGGGGCCGGAAGGCCCCTTTTTTGTGCCCCTATGGAACGGCAATACGAGGTCTGTACCTGTTTCACTCGTATTCTTTCAGGACGGTCTTGAAACGGCCGATAATCGGCATTAACCAGACCACATGGGCGGGAGTCCAGATTGAAATGTCAAAGTTCGTTTTAGTAATCGCTATTGTTCTTCTTCTATCCGTTATTGCTGGTTGTTGTGCCCTACCTGATGTCCCGGGTCCAATAGGCATTCCCGGTTGTTAGGTGTACACACGTCTTGTGACGGGACTTTCATGCCTCCGGGAAGGCCGCTTCCGGACCTGTTCCGGTTATCCTTCGCACGCGATGACGGAAATCGGCTAAGCAATCAGGAGTTCATCGGCCGAATGCCGCTTACTTAACCCAAAACCGCGGTAAACAGCCACGGAATCCACAGAGTTCAATAAAGATATTCGGTGCTTTTCCGTGTGCTTCGGTGGCGATAAAGACGTTATCAGCGATGACACCCCTAAGTGCGAGACGTTCCTTAGCCGTGTTCTCTGATTTCCCTGATTTTAATCTGCCGCTCTTCCAGCCGCTTCAGCCAGATCAGACAGGCGATCAGCATGAGCAGAATGCCGGTATAAAAGCTGAGCGACAAATCAAGGTTAAACGCCAAACACAGCCCACTAATGATACAGGTAAACGGTAGGGCATTACGCAGAATCATGGTACTTTCCTATAGCGATTCAGTTCCGGTTCTTGTTCATTTTGACTTCGCGATGTTAGACCTATTAATTAATAGTTGAGTTCCAGTGTGTCAATAGGTGGTACCACGCACATGGCGACTCTGAAATGTGCATTGGTAACGGGGCTTGGTTTGGCCGATTCCACCAGCTCGTAATCTGCCTCTGATGGTCCGACATCATACACTCGGGAGATGTGATCATAATTCTAAATTTCCGCTTCGAAATGGTTCCGCCATTAAGTCTTTGCTAATATTCATACAGGTTAAATGAACGATATGTTCAGCTACCTGCCATTTCCTGGATCCTGTGGACAACAACAATGCCACAACTCCGGTCGTCTCTGCATTTGTTGTACGCTCTGGTCCCTGGAGGTTGTCGGATTTGGAGCTGATCTACTGCGCCTGTTGTAGAGCGCCACATTTTCCCACTCCTTTTCGTCAAATCGCTATGGTTATTCTCCTCATACGATCGTAAAACTGGCCTCACTCTCTTACCTTGCTCGCTACGATTGCCCATGCACGGCAGCCTCCTGGCGATTCGTGTAGATGTCCTCGATAAAGTCGGATAATCGGATAGAGAGTGTCTTGCCACCTTCATCAAGGATATTCATGAGTGCATCTCCCAGTTGCCCAAACGTCAGAGGATTTTCAGATATTCTTATCTGACGACCTTTTTCAAGATAGTAAGGGTTATTGTTTTTGTCGATGGCAAAAGTATCCTGTCGTACAATCAGTGCCTCTCCGGGCATGCTGAGCACTTGCCTCACTATGGATTGTTCGTGCTTACCCATTCCATAAATTTGCCTTTCCAAGTCACCCGTTGACTCGTGAGGCGGTATACGAGTCTTTGAAGGTGAGCGCCCATTGCTGAAATCGAGCTTGTTTCTTAATACGTGTGAGAACCTCTGCAGGATTTGCATCAGGCCTTCTCCTGGAATAACTTATTGTTATCAGTAATCTTTTCTTTTAGTGTCAAAATTATAACACACTTCAACTGTTCACCCAATACACGAAGTTACGTACATGCGAATCAATCAGCAGTAGCCATTTATGAAATGTAAAGCAGGGAAAAGAAGACCCGGCCAGAAGCGACCGGGTGAAGAATTTACGGAGTCGAATACAAGCTGTATCCGATAGAAACAGACTACTCCTCACCTCTATACAGAAAGCTTACAGATTCATATTCGGGCAACTTCAACAATAATGAGGTATGTCCGCAATCAGTACCTTCCTGATGTATACGGGAATAATCTGAATTTCCGCGTTGGGTGTGACACCGGCCATCCGACCGGGTTATTCAGGTATTCCGCCTGGAGTGCCCCAAAACCGCACTCAGTGCATTCGGTACAGACCACAATTTCTGATCCGATCACCCGGCGTTTTCTGACTGATCTTCCATGGTACGGCCGGTA